>Ga0247840_10002915_pt1 | contig 29660 bp, 27 predicted proteins | sample LaCruzMarch2015__FD_192404 | JGI IMG/M metagenome (GOLD analysis project Ga0247840, IMG submission 192404) | Freshwater microbial communities from meromictic Lake La Cruz, Castile-La Mancha, Spain - LaCruzMarch2015_17m | ecosystem: Environmental > Aquatic > Freshwater > Lake | place: Spain...
CGACAACGACAACGACAACGACAACGACAACGACAACGACAACGACAACGACAACGACAACGACAACGACAACGACAACGACAACGACAACGACAACGATTGGGTATAACTTGTTCTTGACTCGTTACGTCACTCATCACGCATCGCCCATGTCGAAACGTCAGCGCCTGTTGATCATCGAGGACGAAGAGCCGATCCGGGTCGGTTTGACCGATCTGTTCGTCTTTCACGGGTTCACGGTCGAGTCCGCCGCGGATGGACCCACGGGGCTCACTCTGGCACTATCGGGTACCTTCGACCTGATCTTGCTGGATCTGATGTTGCCCGGACTGGACGGCTTCGCCATTTGCGATCGGGTGCGGGTGGTGGATCGCGCTCAACCCATCATCATGCTGACGGCCCTCGGGGCGGACGAGGACATCATTCGCGGGCTCAAGCTCGGCGCCGATGATTATGTTGCCAAGCCGTTCTCGATCACTGAATTGGTGCTGCGGGTGCAGGCGGTGCTGCGGCGCAGTCAGGGTGCGTGGGCCGGGGCGCCAAGTCTGCGGTTGGGCGACTTGACGCTGGATACGGCCAATCTGGTCGGGTGCCGCGGTGCGGTGCAGATTCCTTTTACCCGTCGGGAGGTAGCGATCATCCAGTATCTGGCCGCCCATGGCGAGCGCCCGGTGTCACGCGACGAATTGCTGACCAAGGTATGGGGTTACTCGCGCGGCTGCGGTATCGAAACCCGCACGGTGGACATTCATATCGCCAAGCTGCGCCGCAAGCTGGAAACCGATCCGGCGGCTCCGCGGGTGCTGCTGACGGTGCGCGGGGTCGGGTACCGGCTGCTGGTCGGAGCGGATGGGGAGGCGTCATGATGGTTTTGCGCGGATGAAGGGCCAGGGCCTCGACCGGCAGCGCACGCGCCTGCGCCTCTGGCTCGGGTTCTTCTTCATCGCCTTGGCCCTACCCAGCGCCGTGCTGGTCTACAAAGCCTATGACCAGCTCAAGTGGGAGTCCTTCAGACAACAGCAGGTCGCCGCCGCCGAGCTGGCGGCGCGGGTGGACCGGCGTTTGGGCGAGATCGCCCGGGTCGAGGATGCGCGTCCGGTTACCGACTATGGGTTTCTGACCGGCGACCCGGAGCGCCCGGGTGTGCAGCGCTCACCGCTCGCACAACACCCGATCCAAACGGATATTCCGGGCCTGGTGGGCTGGTTTCAGGTGGGCGAGCAGGGCGACTTCAGCACCCCGCTGGTACCGGAGGATGCGCGCGCGCCGGCGCGCTATGGAATCGACCCCGCGGAACTGGCGCGGCGCCAGGCGGCGGCGGCGCGGATCGAGGGGGTACTGATCGGCAATCGCCTGGTCGAGCGGGGGCCTGTTCCGGTTGAGGCGTCGGGCCGGGAGCAGGCGGCGTCGGCCGCGTTGCCCGAGACCGCGCCGGCGAAGGTCACGGCAGCGCGCGAGCGGCTCTCCCAACAGGCGTTCGATGCATTGGGCGAGTCCCGCTATGCGAATACCAGGTCCGCCACCGACAAGGCCAAGGCCAAGGTCGAGGCCGATGACGGGGTGGCGCTGTCAGCCCCCGCCGTTCAGGGTCTTGGGCCGGTGGAAGCCCTTGCTCTGGACGCCGCGCTGGCGAAACGGGCCGCCCCGGCCCCCACGGCGGCCGAGCCGGCGCCGCCTGCGGATGCGGTGTTGCGCGCCCGCACGTCGGCCGCATCTGCCGTCAACTCGCCACGACGGGAGGGAGCGCAGGATGCGCCGGCCGCTGCGGCACTGGCCGCCCAACGCGGTGACAGGGGGGCGGCGTCAACCGTCAGGCTCTTCACCAACACGGTCGAACCGCTGACGCTGGGGCTGCTTGGCAGCGGGCACTTCGTGCTCTTCCGCGCCGTGCATCAGGGCGGTGCGCGGATCATCCAGGGGTTACTGATCGAGCAGGAGCCGTTCCTGATCGGCCTCATGGGCGAGCCCTTCCAGGCGACCGGGCTGGCGCTGACCACCGATCTGATCGTCGCCTTTCGAGATGAGGTCCTGACCGCCTTCCGCGCCCGGCAAGAGCGGGGGTCTATCTCCAGTGTTCGCGAACTGTCCGGCGCGCTGCTCTATCGGACCCGGCCGCGCGAACCCTTCGGCGGGTTGGAGTTGATCTTCAGCGTCGGGCGGCTGCCGGTGCCGCCGGGTGCGGCGGTGATCGGCTGGGTGGCAGGTCTGTTGACCCTGGTGCTGGTTGCCGGGACTTGGCTCATGGATCGGCTGGGCCGGAAACAGATCGGCCTGGTCCGTCAGCAGCAGGCGTTCGTGTCCGCGGTGAGCCATGAACTCAAGACCCCGCTGACGTCGATCCGGCTCTATGCGGAGTTGCTGCGGGCCGGCTTCGCGGACGCGGACCGTCGGCAGGTCTATTACCGCTACATCCAGGAAGAGAGCGAGCGGCTGTCCCGGCTGATCGCCAATGTGCTGACCCTGTCGCGGATCGACCGGGATGCGCTCATCGTGTCGCCGGCGGCCGTGCCGCTCACCGCGCTGATGGATTTGGTGCAGGAGCGGGTGACCGCCCAGGTGGAGCGCGCGGGGTTCACGTTGGTGCTGGAGTGTCGGGCGCCGGGGGTGGTCCAGGCGGACCCGGATGCCTTTGTGCAAATCCTGATCAACCTGGTGGATAACGCGGTCAAGTTCGCCGCGCAGGCCGAACCGAAGATCGTTGAGATCCGCTGCGAGCGTCCGCGCGTGGGTTGGGTGCGGGTGGCTGTCCGCGATTTCGGACCCGGGGTGCCGCGGGCGGCGCTGCGGCAGGTGTTTCAACTCTTTTACCGTGGGGAGGACGCCGCGCGGCGTGCGATTCCAGGTACCGGTATCGGGTTGGCCCTGGTCGAGCGCCTGGTGCAGGCCATGGGCGGGCGGGTGGAAGTGGTCAATCGTGAGCCGGGGGCCGAGTTCCGGGTCGAATTGCCGGCGGCGCCGGATGCGCAATACACGGGTGAGTCGGGATGACGGGATGATCCCGCAATTAGCGATCGGCAACCAGCTTGAGAATCCGGGGCGGCGGCGTCCCGCCCCGGACATCAGGCGATTATTTGCGGATCCGCAGCGGCGAGACCTGGGGTACGCCGGCGGCCGCCATCATCACCTGGAAGACTTGGGTGTTGTCCAGGATACGGACTCTGGGGTACCACTCGAGTTCAGCCGACTCAAAGCGCCGCGAGCCGGCGCCCATGGCGTAAATACGTGTCAGCTCGTTGGTATGGCTGGTGGTGCCGAAAGTGACTTCCCCTCCCGGATAACACTGCGAGCCAGCGCAGTTCGGCAGTTGCTCCGGCAGGTCACCGGCGCCCAGCACGGTGCGGTTACGCATGTAATTGTTGCTATGGTCGGAGGTCACGATCAGCAGCGTATTGCGCCAATCGATCGCGTCGTTCGGCTGGTTGACGAAGTCGATGACGGCCTGGACACCATCGTGCAGATCCTTGATCGTACCGACCATCCGCTGAAAGTCATTGGCGTGGTTAGCCCAGTCGATATCGCCTTGTTCCGCCATCAGGAAGAAGCCATCCGGATCCTGGCTCAGCACTTTCAGTGCCGCCAGTGTGGCTTCCGTATAGGTGGGGTTCTCCCGGGTCGCCTGAGTCACCGTGGGCGTGGCGGGCAGGTCGTTGGGCTTCAGCGACTCGAAGTTGCCGTCCCCTTCCTTACCGAAGAGTCCGAACAGTTTCTTGCCTTCAGCAACGGCTTGCTGGGCTCCCGTGAGCAGGCTCAAGCCGCCGTCAACCCCAGGAACGCGCTCAACGAACACGTACTCGGAGCCGTAGACGCCGTTCTTCAGGTTGTCGTAATCTTCTGCCGCGATGTAGTTATTGGTCGGCGAGCCGTCGTAACCAGGATGACCGCCGCCGATGACCACCTCGGGCTTGAGCGTCGCGATGATCTCGTGTCCAATATCGCCGTAATTGTTGCGGCTCTTGTTGTGGCTGACGAAGGCGGCCGGAGTGGCATGGGTGAACGGCACTGTGCTGACGACGCCGATGGCATAATCTTTGAGTTCGCGCAGGTGTTCGGCAATGGTCTTGAGCGAGCCGTCGCCGGTGCGGTTGCCGCCGGTGTCAGGGTCTCCCGGCAGCCAACTGAGATTGCCGTCATCGGTTTTGTAGCCGGAGGCCCAGGCGGTTGCCGCCGAGGCCGAGTCGGTTGCCTTGGCTTTGAGGTAGCCCTCGGCGCCGGGACCTTCGGGACTCAGGGGATAGGGGGCGGCGCCGCCCTGCGCTGGATCATATCCGAGGGTGGGCCGAATGGCTTGTGGGTCGTAGATCCCGTCGGACCAGTATTTGTAAGTACTGACGTCCCAGGTGGACTGGTTTCCCTGGTAGGGGAAATCGTGGAACGAGAGGTCGAAATCATTGCCGAACAGATAACGGCTGGCGGCGATTTCATGTTCGATGTTCATGCCGTCGCCAATGAGCAGAATGATGTGCTTCGCTTCTCGTGGACCCGAATCGGCGAGTGCGCTGAGCGAGCACGAAGTAATGAGGGCGGCGGCGAGTACCTGACGAACAGCAACTCCGAGCAGTGGTTTTTTCATCGGTTACCTTCTATTGGAGTAGAGGAATTGGTCATCGTCGACTACGATGTTGTGATCGACTTTGCAACGCTTGGGATGGATTGCGACGCGCTGCAACGATGGCCTAAGGGTACCAGATGAAAGTGACTTTTCTGTGTCTGAGCGATGTCGGTTTAACTCTGCGGTATCCTTCCGCAATTCAGGCTTGTCCGCTGGAGATTGTCATGTTCCGGTTCATTATCGTCCTGGTGACGCTGCTCCTCTGCCAGCCTTTGACGCTGGTTCCATCCGCCGCGGCGGCCCCCGCGCGAGCCGGGTCCGTCGATCCGGCGCCCGCGACCCCGAACGAGCAGGATCGGCCCGACTGGTTCAAGAATTCATTTCTCGACATTCGCGAGGACGTGGCCGAGGCCGCCGCGGCCGGCAAGCGTGTCATCCTCTATTTCTATCAGGACGGCTGTCCCTACTGCGCCAAGTTGCTCCGCGAGGGATTCGGCGACAGGACCACGGAGGCGCTGGCGCGTCAGCGCTTCGATCTGGTTGCGATCAATCTGTGGGGTGATCGGGAGGTGACCGGTTTTTCGGGGGAACCGACGACGGAGAAGCAGTTCGGTGTCGGTCTCAAGGTCCAGTTTACTCCGACTCTTTTGTTTTTGGACGAGGGCGGCCAGGTGATCTTGCGCGTCAACGGCTATTATCCGCCGGACCAGTTCGCGGCGGCATTGGCCTATGCGGCGGAGCGGCGCGAACAGATGGGGGAGGGTTTCGCGGACTTTCTCGCCGCGCGGTTGGCAACGGCGGCGACGGGTCAGGTGCATGACGAGGGCGGATTCCTGCCGCATCCGCTGCGCTTGGCGCACAATCGGGATATCTCCTCCCGCCCGCTGGTCGTGATGTTCGAGCAGCCGGTCTGCAAGGCGTGTGATGAGTTGCATGGGATCATCTTGCGCAAGGAGGCAGTCGCCTATTCGTTGAGCGGCTTCGATGGCGCAATCCTCAATGCCTACGCGAAAGCACCGGTACAGACCCCGGACGGACGTGACCTGACGGCACGTGACTGGGCCCTGGAATTGGGCATCAAGTACACCCCGACCCTGGTTTTTTTCGATGCCGCGGGTCGCGAGGTCTTTCGTGTCGAGGGTTACCTCAAATCATTCCACGTTCACGGCGCCCTGGACTACGTGGCGACCGGCGCCTACATCGCTCAGCCGAGCTTTCAGCGCTACCTCGCCGCCCGTCGCGAGGCGCTGGCGGCCCGCGGAATCACGGTGGATCTCATGCAGTGATGTGCGCGCCGGTCCGCGAACGTCCGCCGCGGGTCAGCGCACGTCGAAATCAGTAACCGTAACCGGCCTCATTGATCTTGAAGATCTTGGCGTTCTTGATGGTGATCCTGGCGACGAAACGCTGGGGACCGAAGTTATAGGTCCAGATCTCATAGCTTTCACCGGCCGGCACCGGCTGGTAGCCGATCCGGTTTCCCAAGGCATTGTAGATTGGCTGATTGACGACTGGGGCGTCAATCCGCTCGACACTCGTCGGCCGCCCGCAGCGCTGGATCACCTTAGAGGTGTCATCACCCTCGGACACAATCGCGTTGCCGCAGCGCAGCGCCTGGGCCGGGCCGGCAACGAGCAGACCGATCAATACGATGGGGACGTAACGCATAGTACACCTCAGTGTTGGCGGTGGAGCGGACGTTTGAGAATTTAACCCTACCTGAAATGATGAACCCGCCGGTGAAAATGTCAACAGCTGACTCCGGCGGCTGGGTCTCAGGTCACTAGTCGTCACGGGCGCCCCGCCGGAGCGGTTTTCCCCGCCTGCCGTTTGGCCTTGTTGGGGTTGCGCAACAGGCAGTAGACGGCGCCGGTGCCGCCGTCACCGCGTGTCGCGGAGCAGAAGGCGAGCACTTCCTCGTGGAGGCGCAGCCAGTAGTTGACCTTCTGCTTGAGCACCGGTTGAGCACTGGAGGAGCGGATGCCCTTGCCATGGATGATGCGGGCGCAACGCACCCGGCGATGTCCACACTCGATCAGGAATTCGGCCAGGACACGCCGCGCTATCTCGACCGTGAGTCCGTGCAGATCGACTTCCAGGCCGACCTCGATGGCACCCCGGCGCAGGTCGGCCAGCACACGCTGCTGGACCCCAGGGCGCGCGAAGGACAGGCACTCGTGGGTTTCGACCTCGGATTCGGACAGGGTGACACCCGCGTCCTCGGGCAGTTCCAGCGGGCGCGGTCGGGGGATAGGCGGGGGGCGCCGCCGATAGGGCTCGATGCCTGCCTCGCGCAGCGGTTGCGCGTCCTGAACCTGCTCATGAAACAGCGCCAGGTCAGCCGGGGGGACTTGCTTCTTCATCGTCGGTCTCGTTTCGGCGCGGGTCAGGTCGGGAGTATACTGGGCAGTGGTGGGCGGCAACTGCAGATATAAATGATTTCCGATGATATAGAAAGACATAGAGCAGCGTCGGCCAAACAATCAAGCGCTTCTGGTCGCTGGCGGCGACCCCGGCACGGCCCGGCACGGCCCGGCGCGGGGGTGCGACGATGCCCGCGACGGTCCTTTCCAGTATCATCGTCGGGTTGGTCCGCTTTTTTCTCTCCCACACGGGCAGCAGTCCGATGAAGATCCTGGTCAGCAATGACGACGGTTACCAGTCTCCGGGTTTGCTCGCGTTGGCCGCCGGGCTCGCCCGTCTTGGTGAAGTGGTGGTGGTGGCCCCGGAACGCGACCGCAGCGGTGCCAGTAATTCACTGACCCTGGATGTGCCGTTGCGTGCCAGCACGATGAGCAACGGCTTTATCCGCGTGGACGGTACCCCGACCGATTGTGTCCATCTGGCGATCACCGGCTTGCTTGACGGCGAACCGGACATCGTGGTCGCCGGGATCAACCACGGAGCGAATCTGGGCGACGACGTGCTGTACTCGGGAACCGTCGCCGCGGCGACCGAGGGGCGCTTCCTCGGGCTGCCGGCCATCGCCGTGTCGATGGACTCACGCGAACCCCGGCATCTGCAGACCGCGGTGCGGGTGGCGTGCCTGCTGGTGGAGCGGCTGCGTTCCGACCCCCTGGATTCCAATCTGATTCTCAACGTCAACGTCCCGGATCGACCCTACGAGGAACTGCAGGGGTTCTTGGCGACCCGGCTGGGTCACCGCCACAAGGCTGAAGCGGTGGTGGCGGCCAAGGACCCACGCGGCCGGGCCATCTACTGGGTCGGTCCGGCAGGGCCTGAGGCGGATGCGGGGCCGGGGACCGACTTTCACGCGGTACGGGCGGGTTTCGTGTCCATCACCCCGCTGCAGGTGGACTTGACCCGCCACGCCGCCCTGGAGTCGCTCGGGCAGTGGCTGCGTGTCTGCCGTTGATGTCGAACCTGAGCCATATCGGGATCGGGATGACCTCCCTGCGCACCCGTGAGCGGTTGATCACGCGACTGGGCGAGGCCGGAATCAGCGACCCGGAGGTGTTGCGGGTGATGCGCGACTTGCCGCGGCACTTGTTTGTCGATGAGGCTCTGGCGAGCCGCGCCTACGAGGATTCACCCCTGCCCATCGGCCACGGTCAGACGATCTCGCAGCCCTATATGGTCGCGCGCATGACCCAGGCGCTGTTGGCGGCCGGACCGATGCACACGGTGCTGGAAGTCGGAACCGGGTCGGGTTTCCAGACCGCGGTCCTTGCCGCCCTGGTGCGGCGGGTGTATAGCATCGAGCGCATCCAGTCACTGCAAATCCGCGCCCAAGCATGCCTGCGCCTGTTGCAGGTGCGCAATGTGCGGTTCCGGCATGGCGATGGTTTTCTGGGTTGGCCCGAGTATGCGCCCTATGACGGGATCCTGGTGACCGCCGCGCCGCGGGCGGTGCCGCGCGCCCTGGCCGACCAATTGGCGCCCACGGGTTGCCTGGTGTTGCCGATGGGCGAAGGTGACCGCCAGGCGCTGGTGCGGGTGACCCGGGTACCGGGTGGGTTTGCACAGCAAATTCTTGAGCCGGTTAGCTTTGTGCCTTTACTGGGAGGGGTTGCATGAGCGTTTCCCGCGGGTTGTTTCGTCGTGCGTCGTGAGTCCCCCGGCGTGGGTCGCGCGTCCAGTCCGCTTGCCGCCTGTAGTTCGGACTAAGGTCCGACCACCAGGTCGAACGCTGGGGCGCGCCATGGTGGACGAACTCGGCTTCGACGTCTGCTGCAAGGGCTGCCGGCCGCAAGGTTGGGGATCGTCCAGCGATGGCGGTGCAAAGCGCCGGTCGGGGTTACTGCTGGGACTCATTCTGGGGCTGGTGACTCTGGTGTTGGCCGGGTGTGGTTCCACTGGTCCAGCGCCGGTCGGGGGGTGGTCGGGAAAGGGTCCGGTTCCCAAAGGGTATTATCTGGTGCGCAAGGGCGATAGTCTGAGTGAGATCGCCGCCAGGCGCCGCGTCAGCACGAAGAACCTGATTCGCTGGAACGCCCTCAAGCCCCCCTACACCGTTTACGCCGGCAAGTTGCTGCGGGTGGTGGCGCCGGGCCGCTCGGCGGGGAAGGCGCGGGTCGGCAGGGCGCGCGATTTGTCAAAGGTGACTCAGCCAAAGTCCCAAACCTCGTCGGGTAAGACCGCCGCCGCGCCGACCCCGGGGAGCCGCACCAAAGGTTCTGGTGTCGCCTGGGCCTGGCCGTTGTCAGGGGCGATCTTACAGGGCTTTCGTGCCGGCGACCCCGCTCGCCAGGGGTTGCGCATTGGCTGTCGGCCAGGCGAGGAAGTGCGGGCGGCGGCTGCCGGCCAAGTCGTCTACGGCGGTAGTGGACTCAAGGGTTATGGCAACCTTATCATCGTCAAACACAACAAGAACTATCTCAGCGCGTACGGCTTCAACCGTCGGCTGTTCGTCAAGGAAGGGGACAGCGTCAAGCGCGGCCAGGCGGTGTCGGAGTGTGGCGAGGGACCGGAAGGGGCCTACCTGCTTCACTTTGAGGTACGTCGTGACGGTGCCTCGGTCAATCCGATTCTATACCTGCCCCCGCGCGAGTAACACCGTCTGAGCGGACGGAGGGAGATGTGGATGGTAATCAGCGAGGACACCGAGATCGTGGCGGCCGAGCCGGTCGACCTCGAGATCATTGAACCCGAGATTCTCGATTCCGATATCGACCCGGACAGCGAGTCCCTGATTCTGCTTGATGAGGACCCGGATGAGATCAGCGAGATCATCGACGACGCCGAGCCGGTCGAGCCGGTCGAAGACCCGGTCGACGAGGAAGGGACCGGGCCGGTCAGTGAGCGCTTTCCGTCCGGCGATGGCGACTTTGACGCAACCCGGATCTACCTAAACGAGATCGGCGAGTCGCGCCTGCTGACCGCCGAGGAAGAGGTTTATTTCGCGCGCCTGGCCCAGCGCGGCGACAACGCCTCACGCCAGCGCATGATCGTGAGCAACCTGCGCCTCGTCGTGAAGATCGCACGCCGTTACCTTAACCGCGGGCTGCCGTTGCTGGACTTGATCGAGGAGGGCAACCTCGGCCTCATCCGCGCGGTGGAAAAATTCGATCCGGAACGCGGGTTTCGCTTCTCAACCTACGCCACTTGGTGGATCCGTCAGACCATCGAGCGCGCGATCATGAATCAGACGCGCACCGTGCGTCTGCCGATCCATGTGGTCAAGGAGATCAACATCTATCTCAAGGCCGCGCGCAAACTCGCGCAGCAGCTTGACCATGAACCGACGACCGAGGATATCGCCGTGTTGCTGGATCGGCCGATCCACGAGGTCAAGCGCATGCTCGGTCTCAACGAGCGGATTACCTCGGTCGATACCCCGTTCAGCAAGGACGTGGACAAACCGCTGGTGGACATGCTTGAGGACGAGTCCGCGGACGACCCGACCGACCGTATCCAGGACGAGGACATCCAGTCCAATCTGGAGCATTGGCTGGGCAAGCTCAACGAGAAGCAGCGCGAGGTGGTCGAGCGGCGTTTCGGGCTGCACGGCTACGAGAACGCGACCTTGGAACGGGTCGCCCAGGAACTGGGCGTGACGCGTGAACGGGTGCGCCAGATCCAGATGGACGCGCTGCGGCGTCTGCGCGACATCCTCGAGAAGGAGGGGTTCTCGATCGACGCGTTCTTCAAGTAGGGTCGAGTAGCCATCGGGTGTTCGCAACGCTGGATCCAGGTCAACGAACATTGCGGCAAATCACGCGGTCGACTGTGCCGTTTGTCGTGTCGTGGTTGACTTTCCGGGTCTAATCCAGTCTGATTGCCGAGGTTACGCCTGGGGATTGAGGCGCACAGAAGTTAGGCTGGATGGCCTGGTGTCCTTCTTCGCTTTTCTTAAAGAATCCCTGGAGGGTTTATGGAATCCGGATTGGAGCAGAAGTACAACTTCGATGTTGTACGCTGGTTCACCATCATGGCAGCCGTCTACCTGGTGGTCGGTGCCTCGGTCGGTGTCTATATCGCCTCGGAGCTGGCGTGGCCGTTCCTCAATTTCGACAGTCCCTACATCTCGTTCGGACGGTTGCGTCCGGTCCATACCAACGCGGTCATCTTCGCCTTCGGCGGCTGTACGTTGATGGCGACCGCTTTTTACACCGTGCAGCGCACGTGCGGTGTGCGCCTGTGGAGCGACAAGCTCGCCTGGTTCGTCTTCTGGGGATGGAACACCGTGATCCTGCTCGCGGTCATCACCCTCCCGCTGGGTCTCACCGAGTCCAAGGAGTACGCCGAACTCGAATGGCCGATCGATATCCTGATCGCCGTCGTCTGGCTCTCGTTCACTTTCAATTTCATCATGACCATCGCGGTACGCAAGACCTCGCACATCTATGTGTCGAACTGGTTCTTCCTCGGCATGATGGTGATGATCGTCTATCTGCACGTGGTCAACAGTCTGGCCATCCCGGTCGGGTTGTTCAAATCCTATTCGCTGTTCTCCGGTGTTCAGGACGCCATGATCCAGTGGTGGTGGGGTCATAACGCCGTCGGCTTTTACCTGACGGCCGGCTTCCTCGGCATCATGTATTACTTCGTGCCGAAGCAGGCCGGCCGCCCGATCTACTCTTACCGACTCTCGGTCATCCATTTCTGGGCCTTGATGTTCGGCTATGTCTGGCTGGGCGCCCATCACCTCCAGTACACCGCCCTGCCTGACTGGACCGGTTCACTCGGAGCGGCGGTCTCGATCGCCATGATCATCCCCTCCTGGGGTGGTGCGGTGAACGGGATGATGACCCTGTCCGGCGCCTGGGACAGGCTGCGCACCGACTATGTCCTGCGCTTCCTGATCATGGCCCTGGCCTTCTATGCCATGTCCACGTTCGAAGGCCCGGTCATGGCACTCAAGACGGTCAACGCACTGTCGCATTACACCGACTGGACTATCGGTCATGTTCACTCCGGCGCGCTCGGCTGGGTGGCCGGTATCTCCATCGGCGCCATCTACCACCTGATGCCGCGCCTGTTCCACACCGAGATGTTCTCCGAGCGGTTGGTCAACTTCCATTTCTGGACCGCGACCATCGGCACCGTGGTCTATATCGTCGCCATGTGGGTGTCCGGCATCATGCAGGGGCTGATGTGGCGCGCCTATGACGAGTACGGCACGCTGGCCTACACCTTCGTCGAATCGGTGGATGCCATGCACCCCTACTACGCGATGCGGGCAATCGGCGGCGCCATTTTCCTGACCGGTGCGATCGTGATGTTGTTCAACGTGTTGATGACCGTGCGCAAGTCGGCCGTTGACGGCAGTCTGGTGCGGGCGCGCACCGTTCCGGTCCCGGCCTGATCAACCTACTGGAGTTTTAGAGATATGGCTGATCGCAAAGTCAAAGCGAAGAGCTTTCAGGAATGGATGGAGATCAACATCTGGGGTCTCCTGTTCTTTCTCGGGATGGCCCTGGCCGTTGGTGGTCTGGTCGAGATCGTGCCGCTGTTCTTCATGAAAAACACCATGGAGCATAATAAGTTCCCGGAGATCGTCTGGGACAAGGCGGGGGTCGAGCCGATCGTGGCCGTGGATGAGGCGGGTAAGCAGGTGTGGAACTGGCAACCGGGTGATGGTGTCCGTCCCTACACCGCACTGGAGTTGGCCGGCCGCGACATCTATCAGCGCGAGGGCTGTTACCTCTGTCATTCGCAGATGGTGCGACCGTTCCGTGATGAGAAAGAGCGTTACGGTCATTACTCGCTGGCCTCCGAGTCGATGTTCGATCACCCGATGCAATGGGGTTCCAAGCGCACCGGCCCGGATATCGCGCGGGTGGGCGGGAAGTACTCGGACGACTGGCACCGCCAGCATTTGCGCCGGCCGCAGAACCTGGTGCCGGAGTCCGTGATGCCTGCCTATCCCTGGCTGGATGAAACCTATGTCAACGGCAAGCGGATGCGCAGGCATATGAGCGGCCTGCGACTCATCGGCGTTCCCTATGCGGAAGCCGACATCGAGCAGGCGCCGGAGGTGGTCAAAGGGAAGACTGAGATGGATGCGTTGGTCACCTATCTCCAGGTGTTGGGCACCATGGCCAAGCTGGACGAGGCGAAGGCCTACCGTGAATAGCATCAGCGAGTATTTTCATACCGACTGGCAGGCGATGACGACCAACGACTGGATCGGCACGATCCTGACCGTCGTCATCTTCCTGCTCATGGTGGTGGCCTACTTCCAGGTATTCCGTCCCAAGAACCGGGAGCGGCTCGAAGCGCGTAAATACATCCCGTTCGAAGAGGACAACGAGTTCAGCGGAGACAAAGATGGCGGAAAATAACCCTTTCCCCGGCGAGAACAACACGGGGCACGTCTGGGACGACAACCTGCGGGAGTTGAAGAATCCGCCGCCGCGGTGGTGGATGCTGGCGTTCTGGGCCTCCGTCGCCTTCTGGGTCGGCTATGCGATTCTCTATCCGATGTGGCCGATCGGCCAGGAGCCAACCCAGGGCGTGCTCGGCTGGAGCCAGATGAAGGAGTACGCGGAGGGGGTGGAGCAGATCACCGCCAAGCGCGCCCAGTTCGAAGAAAAGCTGGCAGGCATGACGGCCGACCAGATCATCGCTGACCCCGGGCTCAAGGAGTACACCCTGGCTTCCGCCAAGGTGCTGTTCGGCGATAACTGCCGTGCCTGTCATGGCAGCGGCGGGGCGGGTAATCCAGGCTACCCGGTCCTGGCGGATGACGACTGGCTGTACGGCGGCACCACGGGCAAGATCCAGGAATCCATCGCGGCCGGGCGTAAGGGAGTGATGACGGCACACGAGAAGGTCCTCTCCCCCGTCGAGGTGGACACGCTGGCGAACTGGGCCGTGCAGATGAACGATACGGCCGGAGCCGGTGGGAGTCCGGAGGGTTGGGCATTGTTCAAGAGCAAGGGCTGCACCGCCTGCCATGGCGAGAAAGCGAACGGACACGTGGTCGACCTGCCGAACGGTGACTTTGTTTCGGTTGGTGCAGCCAATCTCGCGGACGGGATTTGGCGCTTCGAGCCGGGCGGTTTCGAGAGTGCCAAACACACCATTCTCTACGGGGTCAATCAGACTAATGTTCCGGGTACGCGCGATGCCGTGATGCCGGTCTGGGGGCCGGACCCGACGCGTGGTGGAGTGGCGAAGTTGGGGCCTGAGGAAATCAAGAAGCTCGTCGTCTATGTCCACGAGTTCGGCGGCGGCCAATAGGCCGCGCGAGGGACGCAAACGACTCCGGCGGGCGGCAGTTGCGCCGTCCGCCGGCACTGCGGCGCGAAGAGGGGAGCTGTCATGAATGTTGTTACCAACCTGATGAATTGGGATCCGGTCGCCTGGCTGTCCATCCTGATGGTCGTCATGGCCGTCGTCATCATCACCTTTCTGGCCTTTAAGGTCGCGGCACTCATCAAGCATGACGCCGAGGCCCATAAGCAACAGAAGCCCTAGCGCCGCTGCGGCGCGATACCCGATCCCAAGGGGGGCCGATGTTCCCCTTTTTCTGTCTGGGGTCTTCTCCGGATCAAGGGTATATCATTGCGAATAGACATAGGCTGAAGGTTGCCGGGACGCTACGATGATCCGCCCCCGCCCGCGGAAGTTCAGTTGTTCGTCCCCGCCGTGGAGAGACCCGGCACGTATTCGGCATCGGTCGGGTTCAGGAGTTGTTCCGTGAGTATGAGTGACACACGTCAGCATCAGGCCGCTGTCGACGCGCTTTACGACGAGGCCGAGCACTGGCACGTCAATACCGGCGGCGAGACCATCCATGCCAAGCGCATCCGTGGACGCTGGCGCACCATCAAGTGGATGACGGCTAGCGTCTGGCTGATCTTCTTCCTGGGTCCCTATTTGCGTTGGGACGGCCGCCAGGCGGTTTTGTTCGATATCCCCAACCGCCAGTATCACCTCTTCGGGGTGACCATCCTGCCCCAGGATTTCTGGATGCTGTCGCTCCTGCTGCTGTTCTTCGCGATCTTGCTGGCGGTGGTGACGGCTCTGGTCGGGCGTGTCTGGTGCGGCTTCTTCTGCTTTCAGACAGTGTGGACCGACATCTTCACCTGGATCGAGGAGTGGCTGGAGGGAACGCCGCCCCAGCGGCGCAAGCTCGATCAGGCGCCTTTAAGTCGCGCGAAGGTGCGCATCAAGCTGACCAAGCATCTGTTGTGGATCCTGATCGGCTTTTTCACCGGCTTCAGCTTTGTGGCCTGGTTCAGTGATGCCCCTGCGCTGTGGGGCGCGTTTTTCCTCGGGCAGGCGAACAGCGCGGTCTATATCTCAGTCACGCTGTTCACTGTCGGTACCTACATTCTGGCCGGCTACCTGCGCGAACAGACCTGTTTCTGGCTCTGTCCTTACGCCCGCATTCAAGGGGTCATGCTCGACAAGACGACCATCGTCCCCACCTATGACGAGCGCCGCGGTGAACCGCGCGGCAGGGTCAAGAAGGGCGAAACGGAGGCCTCGCGCACCAACGGCGACTGTGTCGACTGCAAACAGTGTGTCGCGGTTTGCCCCACCGGCATCGATATCCGTCAGGGGCAGCAGGAGGGATGCATCACCTGCGCCCTGTGCATCGACGCCTGCGACGAGGTGATGGAGAAAGTGGGCCGGCCGCGCGGTCTCATCCGGTACGCCTCGCTGGACGAATTCGCCGGACAGGCTCCCAAGGCATTGCTGAAGCGCCCGCGCGTCTGGGTCTATGCGACCATCCTGGTCGTCGCCCTGTCCGGCATCTTCTACGGCATGTCCTCGCTGGATGCGATCGACCTGAAGGTGCTGCATGAGCGTGCCCCGCTATTCGTGACCTTGAGTGACGGCTCGATCCAGAACAAATACACACTCAAGATGTTAAATAAGATGCCGGAGGAACTTGCGGTGCGGATCAGTGTCTCTGGCCCGGAGGGGTTGAAATTGATCGGGGCCGAGGCGCCGGTGGTCATTCACGCCGGCGGGGTGACGCCCGCGATGGTCTTCGTCAAGGTGCCGAAGCGCCATCTGAAAAAGGCGCAGGAACCGATCCGCTTCCGGGTGGAGGCGACGCGGCCTGACGGTCTGGTGGTCGAGTCAGAGCGTACCAGCGTCTTTGTCGGCCCGGACCGCTGATCCAGCCGGTCACCGTTAAAGCGTTCGCACCTGATATCCAGACAGACCTTCGTGTAGGGGTGGGTTTAAAACCCGCCCCTACGTCCGGTTATCACGTCCGAAAGCGATATCAGTCGTCAGGAGATTAAAGTCGATGCAGTCATCCGTAACGGCCAACAGTTCCAATTCACCCTGGCGCAATCCGTGGGTCCTTGGCTGGATCGGCCTGATCGTTGTGGTGTTGGGGGTCAATCTGACCATGGTCTATTTGGCCGTCTCGACCAATCCGGGCCTGGTCAGTGACGATTTTTACAATCGCGGGCAGCACTACGAACAGACGCTGGTCTCCCGCCTGGCGAAAGATCCAGGCTGGACCATGCACACGGACCTTCCCGACGATCTCCGGCCGGGGGAGCCCGCGACCATCCGGGTCGTTTTGGTGGACAAGGTCGGTCAGCCGGTGACGCCCGATCAGGTCACCTTCTTCGCCTACCGGCCCTCGGACAAGTCGCGTGATTTCTCGGTGCCGATGGTTGCCGAGGCGCCGGGACGCTACGCGGCCCAGGTCGTGTTTCCGCTGTTCGGCGCCTGGGACGGCCTGGTGGCCGTGCGTCAGGGCGAGGATGAGTTCACCACCGGCGACGCGATCATCGTGACCCGTCCCGATCGTCCCGGACATTAGGACGACATCGTTTCGGCACGCGGTTGGGGGTGATGCGGTGTCCGATCCGGCTTCGGACACGGCAGCCGGGATGGCGCTCCAGTCGCCTGACCGCGAGTCTCCCAGCGGTTGCTTCCACTGCGGCTTACCGCTGAATCCGGGGACGGATGCACAGGCCGTCATCCGCGGCCATGAGCGGATGTTTTGCTGCACCGGCTGCAAGGCGGTCTGTGAGGCGATTCATGCTGCCGGACTTGAAGGCTTCTATCGCCGCACGACCGCGGGTGAGCCGCTGGGTCCACCGCCGGAGTTGCCGCGGGATTTGGCGCTCTATGATCTGGATGCGGTGCAGGAGGAGTTTGTCGACACCGCCCGCGCGGATCGGGAGATCAATCTGCTGGTGGAAGGGATCCACTGCGCCGCCTGTGTCTGGCTGATCGAGAACGGGCTCAAGACGCTGCCGGGGGTGGAGGAGGCGCGGGTCAATCTGACCGGGCGGCGGCTGCGCGTGCGCTGGGACAACGGGCGCATCCAGCTCTCGCGTATTCTGGGACGACTGGGCGCGATCGGCTATGCCGCGCTGCCCTTCGATCCGGAGTCGGCCGAGGGTGCCCTGCGGCGGGCGGGGCGTAACCTGCTCTATCGTTTGGCCTGGGCCGGGTTCGCGATGATGAACCTGCTGTGGATCTCCATCGCGCTCTACAGCGGCGCGGACCAGGGCGAGTTTCGCGGGCTCTTTCACTGGATCGGTCTGCTGCTTGCCACGCCCACGCTCCTCTACTCGGGCTATCCCTTTTATCAAGGCGCCTGGAAGGGACTGCGCTCCGGGCATCTCAGTATGGACCTGCCGATCGCCGTCGGGGCCACGATCACCTGGAGCTATTCGTTTTACGTGACGGTCAGCGGCACCCGCACGGGCGAGGTCTACTGGGACACGGTGGTCAATTTTCTGTTCGTGATCCTGGTCGGGCGTTTTCTGGAGGGGCTGTCCAAGCGCGAGGCGGTGGCCTCGACCCAGCGGCTGCTCGACCTCCAGCCCAAGGTGGCGACCGTGCTGCGCGACGGGAGCGAATCCGTGGTCCCGCTGCGTTCGATCGTCCGCGGGGAACTGGTGCTGGTGCGGCCCGGCGAGCGGGTGCCGGTGGACGGGGAGGTCACGGACGGCACCAGCGAGGTCGACGAGTCCATGCTGACCGGGGAGTCCCGGCCGGTGCCCAAAGCGGCGGGTGCCGCGGTGTCCGCCGGCACCATCAATCGCGCCGGGGTCTTGCGGGTGCGCGCCACGGCGACGCTGCGCGACACCGCCTTGGGGCGCATCATCCGTCTGGTGGAGGACGCCCAGTCGAGCCGCGCGCCCATTCAGCGCCTGGCCGACCGCATCGTGCCCTGGTTCGTCGCGCTCACCCTGGGGCTCGGCGCCCTGACCTTCATCATCTGGTTGGGTGCGGGCATCGAGATCGCCCTCATGGCCGGGACCTCGGTGTTGATCATCACCTGTCCCTGCGCCTTCGGCATGGCGACCCCGATGGCGGTGGCCGTGGCCTCCGGTCTGGGCGCCGCACGCGGCATCCTGGTCAAGAACGGCGCCGTGCTGGAGCGTTTGTCGGACATCGACCACTTTGTTTTCGACAAGACCGGCACCCTGACGTTGGGGCGGCCCGAGGTGACCGGGTGGCGGGTTGGTTCCGGCCCGTGGCGGCGGCTGGACGCGGATGGACTGGATCTCGGCGCGGCGCAGCGGTCGCTGCTGCGGCAGGTCGGCGCCCTGGAGCGGCTCTCCGAGCATCCGGCGGCGGCGGCGGTGCTGGATCTGTGCGCGCGTGCCGGCATCGGGCTGGAGGGGATACACTGCGCTGCGGTCGAGGTGGTGCCCGGTCAGGGGATCCGCGGCCTGGTCGATGGCGCCTTGGTGGCGGTTGGAACGGCCGAGTGGATTGAACGTCAGGGTCTGACGGCGCCCCCGGCCGACGGCGCCGCGGCGGACCTTGACTGGCTGGTGGACGCCGGTTTGATTCACTGTGCGGTCGCTGGTCTGGGAGCCCTGGTCCTGGCCACCGAGGATCGACTGCGGCCGGGGGCGGCCGAGGTCGTCGGGCGGATGCGGGCCCAGGGTATTCGGGTGACCCTGCTCACCGGTGACCGACTGGCCGTCGCCCGGCGGATCGCTGCCGCATTGGGCGATGTCGAGGTCATCGCCGAGGTCCTGCCGGCGGACAAGGACCGGGTGATCGCGGATTTACAGGCCGCTGGACAGCGGGTCGCCATGGTCGGCGACGGGGTCAACGACGCGCCGGCCCTGGTGCGCGCTGACGTCGGCATCGCCATGGGCAGCGGGACCGATGTCTCGATCGCCGGCGCGGATATTGTGCTCATGTCCGACGCCCTGGAGCGGGTGCTCGAAGCCGCCGAGTTGTCCCGCCGGACGTTACGGACCATCCGGCAGAATATTGCCATCTCGATCGCGTATAACCTGATCATGGTGCCGCTGGCGATGGCCGCTGTCATCACGCCCCTGATCGCCGCGATCTCCATGCCGATCAGCTCACTGGCGGTGATCGGCAACTCGGCGCGGATTCGCGGCATGTTCAACTAAACCGCGCCCGGCGCGGTATGCGATGTTCTTGGATGAGATCGGCCCCGGTAGACTCGACGATTGCCGGAGCCAACGCGGTTTAACGTTTTAATTGGATAGAGAATGGACGTCATCTACGGTCTGATTCCCGGAATGCTCGTGCTTGGGCTGGTGGCGGTCGCCGTGTTGTTTTGGGCGGCCCGTAACGGCCAGTTCGATGACCTGGACGGCGACGGCCGGCGCATTCTCATGGATGAGGATGAGGTCGACCCGCGCCGCCTCCCGGACGCCGATCCGGACTCGATGCCGCCTACGCCTCGCATGGGAGAGGCGCCCGATACCCGCGCAGAACACTCAGTGAAGGTGAAGTCATAACCCTTTGGTGGTCTCCCTGGCTGCCCGAATGCTGGTCGAGGCCCGGACGCTGCGCCATCGGTTGACCCTGGTGCTCAGTGGCGATCCGGACTGGACGGCCGCCGCGGCGCGCTCCGTGGTCGCGGCGGCTGGGTGTGGTGACCGCCAGGTGTTCCGGCTCTCCGATCGTCCGCTCGACCCAGGCGTGCGTCCGCTGGCAGCGGGCGCGCGTCTGCAGGGCAGTGAGTGTGAGCTACTGGTGTATGACGCCTGGTCCGGATTCGATCCGGACGGGTTCGGTGCCGTCACCGGAACCCTGCGCGGGGGCGGTCTGTTGGTGCTCCTGACCCCGCCGTTTGACGACTGGTCATGTCTGCCTGACCCCCAGGCGGCGCGCATCGCGCCTTGGCCGGTGGGTGCCGACGCGCCGCGAGGACGCTTCATCGCCCGTTTCATCCGGGTACTGCGGCGCCAGTCCGGCGTGGTGATCCGCGCGCAGAGGGACGGCGCTGCCGGTTCAGTCACTGACCTGCCGTTGCCATTCGTCAACGGTACGGCGACCGGTGCATCCTGGCCGGACGTCGATCCCGCCGCTGCGGCGACCCCTGACCAGCAGCGCGCCATCGCGGCGATCCTGCGGCACGCGCGCGGCCGTCCCCGCCGGCCGCTGGTCCTCACCGCGCACCGCGGGCGCGGGAAGAGCGCGGCCCTGGGGCTCGCTGCCGCCCGCTTGCTCGCTCCGGAGACCGCGACCGCCGCGGCGCGGCCCTACCGTATCCTGGTGACTGCCCCCAACCGCGCATCTTGCGATGCCTTGTTTCACCACGCGGCCCTGGCCTGGCCGGGGTCGCGACCGGACGGCAGTGGGCTGCGCGCGGGTGATCGGGCCATCGTCTTCATGGCACCCGATGCCTGCCGACAGGCGCATCCGGACGCCGATCTGCTGCTGGTGGATGAAGCGGCCGGCATCCCCGCCCCGCTGCTGACCGCGTTGCTGGAACAGTATCCACGCGTGGTCTTCGCGACCACGGTTCACGGGTATGAGGGGACCGGCCGCGGTTTCGACCTGCGCTTTCGCGAGACCCTGGACCGCTTGACTCCCCAATGGCGGGGCCTGACCCTGGAGCAACCGATTCGCTGGGCTGCCGACGACCCCTTGGAGTCGCTGGTGTTTCGCGCCCTGTTGCTGGATGCCGCCGCTGCCGGCGACGCCGATCTGGAGTCGATCGACCCCGCCGCCTGGCAACCCGAGCGTCTGAATCGCGACGCCCTGACGATGGATGACGGCCTGCTCGGGCAGGTCTTCGGGCTCCTGGTCCTTGCGCATTACCAGACCCGGCCGCTCGATCTGCGGTTGTTGCTCGACGGGCCCGGAGTGCGCGTCCTGGTGCTGCGCCATCAGGGGCTGGTCGCGGGGACCCTGATCGCGGTGGCCGAAGGGGGCATGACCGATCCGGATCTGCTTCAGGCGGTTTATGACGGCCGTCGGCGACCGCGGGGTCACCTGCTGCCGCAGACACTCTCCGCGCACGCCGGTCTCCTGGATGCGCCGCGGCTGCGTTACCTGCGGGTGGTCCGCATCGCCGTGCACCCGGCGCTGGCGCGTCGCGGCCTGGGCCGCCGACTGCTGCGCGGGCTCTATCGCGCGGCGCGCCTGGAGGGGATCGATCTCTTGGGTACGAGCTTTGGGGCTACCCCGGGCCTGATTGGTTTCTGGTCCGCCGGCGGCTACCATCCGGTGCAAATCGGCTTGAGCCGTAATGCCGCGAGCGGCGAGCACGCGGTGGTCATGCTGCGCCGCGTCAGCCGCCAAGGCGCGTCCTTCCTTGGCGCGGCCGGGCGGCGGCTGGAAGCGCGGCTTCCGGTGCTGCTGCCGGGTCCGTTACGTCGGCTCGACTCCGCCGTGGCAGCGTCATTGATTGCTGTATCTTGGGGTTCGATTGCCGGCGTGCCGGACAGTGCGGATCTGATGGAGCTGCGGTCGTTCACCCATGGATTCCGCACGCTGGAGGCTGCCTTGCCCGTGCTCGCCACGGCGACCCGCCAGCGGCTCGGCGTTGCGCTGCGCTCCGGTCAGGTCAGCTTCAAGGAGGCCGCCCTGCTGGTCGCTGTGGTCTTCCAACTGCGGCCGGCAGGCGAGTTGGTGGCGTTGTTTCAGGCGGGTGGCCGTGCGGCGCTGATCCAGATCCTGCGGGAGATTGTCGGCCGCTTGCTTGACGAGCGGGACTCGGCGGATGGCTTTGATCGTGCTCCCTGATGGGTGGATCAAGGGCAAACAGTCCCACTGCGGTTCTTTTCCGCCAATCGCCTTATCCGCCTAGCCGTGAGAGAAATCCTATGGTGCGTTATGTCCTTGTCTTCCTGTCGCTCGTTGGCTTTCTGTTTGCCATCGAACTCCTGCCGATCGGGCAAACGGGATTCGTACTGCCGTTCACCTCGGCCATCGCATGGATCAGCGCCGGCTTGATGCAGCTTTTTGATGATCAAGTCCAGGCCCAAGGAAAACTGATCTGGGACCATGGCACGGGATTCGCCGTCTCGATCGAAGCCGGATGCAATGGCGTGGAGGCCGGTATCATTCTGGTCGCGGCGATCCTCGCTTTTCCTTCTCGCTGGCGCGAAAAGCTCATCGGCATCGTCGTCGGCCTGGCGACCATCCAGGCTTTGAACCTGCTTCGCATCATCAGTCTTTTCTATATCGGCCAATGGAACAGAACGTTTTTTGAATGGGCGCACCTGTATGTCTGGCAGACGCTCATTATGTTGGATGTGCTGATCGTCTTCCTGTTGTGGCTGCGCTGGCAATCCACCCATGGGCCTACCCCAAATCGGTAACCAAGGTATCCGAAGATGAGTCCGATCGGAAAATTTACACTAAAGGCTTTGATTTGGCTGCCGCTGTGTTTTGGCGCCTGGTATTTTCTTTCGATCCTGTTCGTGCTCCCCGTCGCGGCTGCGCTCGATGGCCTGATGAGCTGGGCCTTCCCTGATCTCGTACGCGCGATCAAGCCGGATGGCAATGCCGTGTCAATTACAACGCAACTCACGGCGCTCCAGGCGGACCTTGGTGCGGCGGTAAAGGGCGACTTGGTGTTTACGGTCAATCCATTGATCTATGGATATTGCGTACCGTTCTACACGGCCCTGGTGCTCGCCGCTCCCGGCCATGACAGCAAGACGCTCGGATATTGGATCATCGGTATGTTGATCCTGTTTCTGGTGCAGTTGTTTGGCCTCGCCGCCGAGATCACGAAGGTTCTGGCGTTCAACATCAACGATGAGGCACGCGAGCGGCTGGGCTTTTCTGCACTGGGCTACGAGGGCCTGGCCCTCGTCTACCAGTTCGGCTATCTCATCCTGCCTGCCGTATCGCCGGTCCTGATCTGGATCAGTCAATTTCGACACCAGTTGCCGCAGCTCATCCATCCAGTGACAACGACCAGGTTCTGATCAGCGTAGCGGCCGGTGGCGCTCAGTCTGCACCGTGAATCCCCGGGGTTTGTCACGTAGCCCGGCAATGCCCCGGTCGGCGCTCCTTGAAGGCAGACGAAATTCCTTCGCGATCCGGTACGTGATTTTCCGGCAATCGCCTAATCGGTCATCGGGAGCACGCCGCTGCGCTGCAACAGGATCTGCACCAGCAGTGGCACGGGTCGGCCGGTGCCGCCCTTTTCCTTGCCGCTCAGCCAGGCGGTGCCGGCGATGTCCAGGTGTGCCCAGCGGTATTTCTTGGTATAGCGTGACAGGAAGCAGGCAGCGGTAATGGCCCCGCCGTCGCGTCCGCCGATGTTGGCCATGTCCGCGAAGTTGCTGTCGAGTTGGGCCTGGTAGTCCTCCCACAGCGGCATCCGCCAGACACGGTCCCAGGCATCGTTACCGGCGTCCTGGATTTCCTGGGCGAGGCGGTCGTCCGCGGTAAAGAGACCGGAGGGGTGCTTACCCAAGGCGACGACACAGGCGCCGGTCAGGGTCGCCAGATCGATCACCACCGCGGGGTCGAAGCGCTCGCTGTAGGTCAGGGTGTCGCACAGGATCAGCCGGCCCTCGGCGTCGGTGTTGAGGACCTCGATGGTCTGACCCGACATGCTCTTGATGATATCGCCGGGCTTGTTGGCCGCACCATCCGGAAGGTTTTCGGAGGCCGGAACCAGACCCACCAGATTGAGCGGCAGGTCGAGTTCGCAGGCCGCCTGGACGGCGCCGAAGACACCGGCACCGCCGCACATGTCGTATTTCATCTCGTCCATTTCCGCGGCCGGCTTGATGGAGATGCCGCCGGCGTCGAAGGTCAAGCCCTTGCCGACCAGCACCACCGGCTTCTGGTCCTGCGGGCCGCCCTGGTACTTGAAGCAAATGAGCTTGGCTGGCTGCCGGCTGCCGCGGGAGACCGAGAGCAGGGCGCCCATGCCCAGTTCTTCCATCTGCGCCTCTTCCAAGACCTCGACCGTCAGCTTGTCGAAGCGGCTGGCCAGATCCAGTGCCTGATCGGCCAGATAGGACGGGGTGCAGATGTTCCCCGGCAGGTTGCCCAGTTCCTTGGCCAGCGTCACCCCGGCGGCGATGGCCGCGCCGTGCCGGGTGGCCTGCTCGGCCGTGTCGACCTGCTGCCGGGTCGCGACCCAGAGGGTGAGGGTGCGCAGCGGAGTCTTGGGGGCTTGCTTGTCTTCCTTGGTCCGGCTGTAGCGGTAGACCCGGTCGGCCGTGGTGGTCACGGCGTCACGCAGCGCCAGATAGCGGGTGAGGCCATCCGGAATCGATTCGGCCAAGGTGCTCAGGGCATCACCGGCATGGGTGCGCTGCAGCAGGTCCACCGCGGCCGCCAGCGCCTGACGGTAGTTGGCGCGGGTGAACTCCTTGTGCTTGCCGCAGCCAACCAGCAGTACCCGCTCCGCCGCGATGCCGGGCACGTCATAGAGCATCAGGGTCCGGCCGGTCTCGCCGTCCAGGTCGCCCCGCTTGAGAATCTCAGTGAGGCGGCCGCCGCTCGCCTGGTCGACGGCCTGTGCGGGTTCGGCGAGCTTGCGTTTCTCGAAGACACCCAGCACCAGGCAGGGGGTCTTGTGTTTGGCGAGATCGCCGGTCTTGATCTTGAACTCCATCAGCGGGTACCTCGGGGAACGAATCGGATCGGAATCAGTCGGCGTTGAGCGATCGGGGTGAGTATCCTAAGGGTTCTGAGTCTACCACCGCGGTGCGCTTTACATGATCCCTGGAATTCTCGATCGCTATCTGGCCGGGGCGGTGATCGGCGGAGCCCTCCTGACCCTGGGCGTGCTGCTGCCGCTGCTGGGGTTCTTCATCCTGGCCAATGAGCTGGAGCAAGTGGGTACGGCCGGCTACCGCATCCAGGACGCCCTGCTGTTCATGGTTCTCGCCCTGCCGCGCTATGCCTACCAGGTGTTTCCGATCGCAACGCTGATCGGTGCCTTACTCGGCTTGGGGGCACTGGCCAACCGCTCGGAACTGGTGGCGATGCGGGCGGCCGGCATCTCGATCCTGCGCATCGCCTGGGCCGGCGTCATGGGCGGCATCGTCCTGGCCGTGATCGCCATGTTCGTCGGCGAGGTGGTGGCGCCGGTCGCCGAGCAACATGGCCTTGAGCTGAAACGCACGGCGCTCTCCGGCGAGGTTGCGCAAAGTACCGATTCCGGGTTCTGGGCGATCGACGACGGTGCCTATGTGAATATCCGCGAGATTCTATCCGGCACCAGTCTGCGTGCCATCTCGACCTACCGGGTCGACAATACCGCGGGAACCCTGATCGCGACTTACGCCGAAGGCGCGCGCTATCTCGACGGTCAATGGGTGCTCGAGGGCATTTCGCGCAGTCATGTCAGTCAGGATGGGGTCCGGATCGAACGCCTCCCGAACGCCGGCTGGGATTCCATGCTGGACCCTGGCATCCTGGAGGTGGTGGTCGTCGATCCGCGCATCCTGCCGGTGTGGGGGCTCTGGAAATACATCCGCTTCATGCGGATCAACGCGCAGGATGCCGGCAACTACGAGGTGATCTTCTGGGGCAAGGTGGTCTATCCGTTGCTGACCCTGTCGATGGTTCTGGTGGCCATTCCCATCCTGCTCGGTTCCGCGCGCAGCCGCGGTACCGGTGCGCGGATGTTCGTCGGGGTCATGGTCGGCATCGTCTATTATCTGATCAGCCGCACCTTTTCCTACCTCGCACTCATTTATGGTTTGAGTCCGCTGGCCGCGGCACTGGCCCCGCCGCTCCTGTTCGTCGGCGCGGCCTTGGTGCTGTTGCGGCGGGTGGGCTGAGGGTGCCCCGGCGGTCGGCGATCAGGCGAGCCTCGAACCCACCGGGATCGCCGTACGCCCGGCGGCTCGGCTGTTGGTCGCGGCGATCCGCTGCGAATACCTCGTTAGTGTTAGGCTTTGATTGGGCGGGTCGCTGCTTTTGGCCGGGCGAGCAACAGGCGTGTCCCCGAGGCCCGGTCATGCCAGGCGAGATGCTCACGGTCGACCAGACACCACCAGAGGCCCAGGCCCAGCGGCAGCAGGCTCAGCGCGGCCCAGGCGAAGCGGCGCAGGGCGTCGCCGGTGTTCAGTGGTCCGCCATCCGCGCGGACGACGCGCACGCGCCAACTGCGCATCCCCAGCGTCTGTCCGCCGTGCGTCCAGAAATACACATAGAAGCCGGCGATCACCGCCAACAGATAGAGCTGCAGCAAGGTCCGGTACAGCCAATCCGCGTGGGGATAGGGCCGGGTGGCGAGCAGATCATAGGGGATGATCAGGCAGGCGGTGGCGAGCAGCAGCAGCGCCGACAGCAGGATTCCGTCATAGAGCAGGGCGCCGAGTCGGCGCCATAAGGAGACGATCTGCACCTGCGGGGGATCTGTGTTCTCTTGACAATCGATTTGTGCTGGGTCCATCGGGTCGCGGTGCCGGTCGTGCAGGGGGGAGTCGGAACCTTGATTGTCCCCCGACAGGCCGCCGGGCGCCAGAGCGGCCGTCGTTCTATACTCTTTAAGGCGATTGCCGGAAATCGCCTGAGTACGCCGATGCATCCCGCAACCACTGGAGGCTGTGATGGGCGAACCCGTCAACTCGCAAGTCCAGGCCTTCGTCGCCCGGTCGCTCGATTTGCGCGGACTGGCACCGGAGCAGTTGCTCCAGCATCTGATCGCGGTCCAGCAGCAGTTCGGCTGGATCCCGCCGGCGGCGGTCCATGCCCTGGCCGCCGCGCTGGACGTCGCGCATGCCCAGGTGCGTGCGGCCGTCGCGTTCTATGCCTTCCTGCACGATCAGCCCCGCGGCGACTTCGATATTCTGTTTTCGGACAATATCACTGACCGGATGCTCGGCAACCAGCGTCTGGTCGGGCTACTCGCCGAGCGCTTGGGTCTGGGGCTGAATGAGACCCGGGCCGACGGGCGGGTGACGATCGGGCTCACATCCTGCACCGGCATGTGCGATCAGGGACCGGCGCTCCTGGTCAATGGTCAGGCGGTGACCGCGCTGACCGCGGCGCGGGTGGATCGGATCGCCGACCTGGTGGATGAGGGGGTGCCGTTGGCGCGCTGGCCCGGCGCGTTTTTCCGGGTGGCGGACAATATCCGTCGGTGCGGGCTCTTGCTCAGCAATCCGGCAACCGATGGGGCGAGTCTGCGCCGCTTGCTGGAGAATGGAGCCGATACGGCGCTGACCGAACTGGAGCGCTCGGGGCTGCGCGGGCGCGGCGGTGCCGGGTTCACCACCGCCTTGAAGTGGCGTTTCTGTCGCGAAGCCGAGGGCGGCGACCGGACGGTGCCGCGCTTTGTCGTGTGCAACGCGGATGAGGGTGAGCCCGGGACCTTCAAGGATCGGGTCCTGCTGACCAGTTACACCGATCTGGTATTCGAGGGGATGACTCTGTGCGCCGGGGTGATCGGCGCCCGTCTGGGATTCCTCTACCTGCGCGGCGAGTACCGCTATCTGGTGCCGCATCTGGAATCGGTCCTGGCGCGCCGCCGTGCCGAGGGGCTGCTCGGCAAGGGCATCCTCGGCCAGCCGGACTTCGATTTCGATATCGCCATCCACCTGGGCGCCGGGGCCTATATCTGCGGCGAGGAGTCCGCCCTGATCGAGTCGCTCGAGGGCAAGCGCGGGGTCACGCGCAAGCGCCCGCCCTTCCCGGTGATCAGCGGTTACCAGGACCGACCGACGGTGGTCAACAATGTGGAGACCTTTCTGGCGGCCGCACGGGTGGTTCAGTGGGGCGGTTACTGGCTGCGCGGTGAGGGAACGGATCAGTCGGCCGGCAGCAAGATCCTGTCCGTCAGCGGCGACTGTGCCCGGCCGGGGATCTACGAATATCCCTTCGGAACCCCGGTGCATCGGGTGCTGACCGACTGCGGGGCAGGGGAGGTGCAGGCGGTTCAGGTGTCCGGGGCGGCCGGGACCACGCTGGCGCCCGCCGAGTTCGACCGTTTGCTGGCGTTCGAGGACCTGCCGACCGCCGGTTCATTCATGATCTTCGACCGTTCGCGCGACTTGCTGGAGCTGGTCCGCAATTTTGCCGCCTTCTTCGCCCACGAGTCCTGCGGCTTTTGCACCCCCTGCCGGGTGGGCACGGCACTGCTGAGGAATCTGGTGGAGAAGGTCGCGGCCGGTCAGGCGTCCGCCCATGATCTCCAGGAGTTGCGTGACATCGGCGCGCTGATGCGGCAGGCGAGTTATTGCGGCCTCGGGCACACCGCACCGAACCATGTCCTCAATACGCTGGACAAATTCCCCGCGATCTATCAGCGACACCTGCGCAGCACCGACTATAGCCCGTCGTTCGACCTGGATGCCGCCTTGGGGTGCGCGCGGGCTCTCACCGGCCGCGACGGTGTCGCGGATCATGTGGAGGAGGAGGCATGAGCACGACGCTGCGTCTCGATGGCAGGGAGATTCCCTTCACGTCCGGCCAGACCATCATGGATGCGGCGCTGGCCGCCGGCGTCTATATCCCGCACCTGTGTCACAACCCGGACTATGCACCCCATGGCAGTTGCCGGGTCTGCATGGTCGGAGTCAACGGACGCTTGGTCTCCGCCTGCACTACGGCGGCGCTGGATGGCATGACGGTGGAGTCGAACACCGAGACGATTGCGGCCACGCGGCGTTCGATCGTGCAACTGCTGTTCGTCGAGGGCAATCATGTCTGCCCGGCCTGTGAGCGCAGTGGCAGTTGTCAGCTCCAGGCCGTTGCCTATTACGTCGGGATGCTCAGCCCTCACTTCCCGCAGTGCTTTCCCCAGCGGCCGGTGGATGCCTCGCATCCGGATTTCATGATCGATTTCAACCGCTGCATCCTGTGCGAACTGTGTGTGCGCGCCAGCCGCGATCATGACCACAAGCGGGTCTTTGCAGTCAGCGGTCGCGGGTTGGCGAGCCATCTGGTGATCGACTCGCCGAGCGGCCTGCTCGGTGACTCGCAATTCGCCGCGAGCGACCGAGCCGCCCAGGTCTGTCCGACCGGAGCCATTCTCCCCAAGCATCGTGGGTATGAGCAACCGATCGGGCAACGGCTCTATGATCAGGCGCCGATCAGCGTGGTCGGGGACCTGCGTGCTCAGCCGGGGGGTGATTGACGTGTCCGCCAAACCGCGCATTGCCACCGCCTCGCTGTGCGGCTGTTTCGGGTGTCATACGTCGCTCTTGGACATTGATGAGCGCATCCTGCACCTGGTGGATCTGGTCGCCTTCGACCGCTCGCCATTGACTGATATCAAGACGGTCGGCGACTGCGACCTGGGCCTGATCGAAGGCGGTGTGGCCAACACTGAGAATCTGGAGGTCATACGCGCGTTTCGCCGCCACTGCCGGACCCTGGTGGCGGTTGGCGCCTGCGCGGTCAATGGCGGTATTCCGGCGATGCGCAACGCGTTCTCGCTGCGTGAGTGTCTGGAAGAGAGCTATGTGCGCGGCGTCGGTGTCTATCATCCGGGCATCCCGCGCGACCCGGAAATCCCGCTCTTGCTCGACCGGGTCCATCCCATCCACGAGGTCGTGAAGGTCGA
>Ga0247840_10002916_pt1 | contig 29660 bp, 23 predicted proteins | sample LaCruzMarch2015__FD_192404 | JGI IMG/M metagenome (GOLD analysis project Ga0247840, IMG submission 192404) | Freshwater microbial communities from meromictic Lake La Cruz, Castile-La Mancha, Spain - LaCruzMarch2015_17m | ecosystem: Environmental > Aquatic > Freshwater > Lake | place: Spain...
CTTGAAATAGGAGTCGTCCGCAAAGTCCATCAACGCGGCCCCAGGGTCCTCCTGCGTTTTTTTGTGTGTTTGTGTGTTAGTAGATTATCAGATCATTATCTTTGAAACAAACGAATGAAATAAGAAATGCACCTGCACGCGCACGTTGGGCTTGAAACTGCAGATCATCTTGGCAGTGGTATTCCAGGAGTCGGCATGCGACCGCCGAATCTGCGCCTGTCGCAGATTCTTATAGTCCGTGAGGACATGCGCCATGGGAGATGAGACAGTGGCATACAGCATGGAATTCACGGAGACGTCGAGAGACGGCGGATACACCACGAACAACTCGATGTCCTCGTCCTTGAGCCCCATCTGAGTGGTAAGACGTACACGATAGGTCACCAGCCCAGGGTCTGGATCCTGCTTGGGCGCGCTGCTCACGACGCTGGGCACCTCCGTGGTCCACGTAAAGGTGCCCATTGGAATCACCTCAGGCACCTCATCACCCCCCTTCAGCCGTCTGATACGCCACGGCACGAAGCCATACGCGATCATCGCGCGGATCGCCTGGCGGCAAAAAGGCGCATAGTGCCGATTGAGGAAGCGCTGAAAGTCCTCGCCGCAGCGCTCGCCGTCGATCTTGCAGAAGAGCCCCTGCGAGAGACACGTCGCCTCCATGATCCCTAGACACTGCAGCACGGTCGGCTCGTGCGCCATGAGCTCCCATAGCAGCTGGCGGCTCTCCTCGATGTCGTGCGCTCGCATGTTCGCGCGCGCACGGGAGAGCTCGCGATACATGGTGGGTGCCGAGACAGACGCACACACTCTAAATAGCAGAGAGAGAGGAAATACACGTGTTTATTAATGACTTATGGAACCCCTGCTGCTCCTCCTCCTGCTCCAGCTGCTGCTGCTGCTGCTGCTGCTGCTGGAGCTGCTGCTGGAGCTGGAGCTGCTGCTGCTGGAGCTGCTGTATGCGCTGCCATCCATGCCGCTGCCGCTGCAGCGCCTGCTACAACTGGGTCATTTATCAGTGTAACTGCTGTTTCTGCTGCTACAGCGGCTGCGAACGCTGCATCTTGATCATTATACAAACGAACTGCTGCTTCAGATGCTGCTTCAGCAGCAGCTGATATGCGTACAAACCGTTGTAGATTAGCTGCAATAGCAGGCACTGGATGGCCATGAGGTGCGTTAAAAACAGGGGCAGGTTGTGGCGGCGGTCCGTATGGCCTAGAAAGGGTCGCCCTGGCTTCTGGCACAAGAACGCACTGGGAGCCGTAAACCGCATTAATTATGTTCTGCGCGTTTGCCAGCATGGTACCAGCCTCTCGTAGGACGACTATATGTGCATTGAGAGCTGCTATGTGTCGATTTGCTGCATTAAAGCTTGCTATGGCATTGTCTTTAAAAGTTGTCTCTGTCAGCAATCGTATCTCTGCATCTGCCATTGCTCCATTTGCATATATGCGCGTTGCGTGTGCTTGAATTTCTCGTGTTTTAGACAAGTCAGCAGCCGCATCCGCAAGACCTTTTAATCGTTGTGCTTCCAAATTTTCAGCCTCTGCCACACCCTTTAATCGTTGTGCTTCCAAATTTTCAGCCTCTGCAGCAGCACGGGCAGCCTCTGCAGTCAATTTATCTTCGTTTGCCCGCGTTGCAGCAGTTTCAGCAGTTTGCTTTTCTAAAATAGCCTGTGTATTATCGACCTTGTATTGATCCCGTTCTGCTCCGATTGCAACAATATCTTGTTCTAGTTTCAATACACGTTGTTGCAGTGTAACGTGTTCACCGTTAAGTTTTTGTAATTCTTGTTCAAATGAATCTTTGGCTATAGTTAATTCACCATTCTCTTTCTGAAGAGCTACTAACAATAATGCAAGTGGAGCACCAGCGGCTGCACCCCCTCCAGTAGCAGCAGCAGGAGGTACAACACCTGCTGCAGTTGTTGTAGTCGCAGCAATGGCATTATCTAAATCAAGTTTTTGTTTTTTTAATGCTGCAATATTTTTATTGAATTGCTGTATAACAAGGTTATGCCTCTGCTGCTCTTGTACAAGATCAGTATTCGCTGCTTTTATCTTTGCTTCTTCATCTCTCTTGTATTTCTCAGCTCCCTGTTTAAGTAGATCTGCTTCAGCAGTTGCGTCGTTTACGAGCTTCCTGGCGTCATCCTCAGCCGCTCGTATCCTAGCGTTGCATTCAGCTTGTTTTAGATTCAAAGATGCTTCAGTGTCTGCCAACAGCCTTTTCGCTTCTGTCACCTTTCCTTCTAGTTCCAAAAAAGCTGATTCTGCATCAGCTCGTTTTTTTTCTTCAGCAGCTGTCTGTTGTTTGACAGCTAATGCGAGACGCTCTGCCTCAACGTGTTCTTCTTTTATTTTTTTCAGTGCATCTTCTGCTTCTTTTTTTTCAGTGTGTATAGCAACTGATTCTGTCTTTAGTTGTTGCAGATTGTATGTCTCTGCAATAAGTTCTTCTTTTAGCTCTTCTAATTCTTCGATTGAGCCTTTAAGTTTGTCTATTAATGTGTCATTTTCACTAATAATTAATTGCTGTTGTTCTTCTTCAGATTGCAGCTTTTTAATTGCCCCTTCGAGACGCCGCAAAGTCCTTATTGCGTTGTTTGTTTCATCTATGATCTCTAGGTTTTTGTCTTCGTGCACTCCTTCAATTTCTTCCTCTGTTTCGAAAAAACCCACCCCTCCTCCAGCTCCCCACACGTCTGATGCCTCTTCTCTTCCAGCTCCTCCTCCTTCACCCCCTCCTGTTCCAGTATCTACTGCAGTTTCTACCATACCACCCCCCTCTCCTCCAGTTCCTGCATCGCTGCCTTCCTCGTCTGCGTTAGATGCATAAAATTTACGGGTAGTAAAACTGATGCTTGCAAAACATTCATTAACGGATGCAGAACAGTTAGTTACTAATTCCTGATGTTTTGCCAGTATAGAGTCGCGATCAGCTGTAGAAGCAATATTTGCTTTAAGAGCAAACGTAGGAGCCATATCGGATACAACACGTCCAATCTTTGTAGCTATCTGATTCATCCTATTCAAGATTGCAGGTATTTCCTGAATTGAATGAGTTGGTTCATATCTGACACCAGTGTTAGCTGCAGCTATAATAGCGTCCAGGTCATCTGAGGCAAATGTATCAGAATCAATCGTATGTGACTTAGAAACAAGAGCATGTGCATATACATCAGAATTCATACCATGAAACAAAAACTCAAAAAATGCTAGTTTCTCTTGTATCGCTACAACGTGAATAGATTGATTTTCATATGCACGTTCTATTAACAAATTACAACAGGTGAAAATTTTAATGCATACATCTTTAATAAAACGATTCAAACAATATACAATGAATTCCACATTTGAGATATCAGTATCAATGGATTCTCTATATTTTCCCAGTTCGACTGTCTGAAGAGTAATGAGTGTCAAAGGATATGAAAATGTAAAATAAAAATCATTGGTTTGCATACCAACACATGACAGAAAACTGGGTAAAGCTTTAGAATCATTCTTTTTTGACATCCATGTATAAAACAATTGCCATATTGTTGCATAATCGCTAATGGTATATGTATCAACGTTAATATTTTTTCGAAAAAAGTCAATTATATCACCTGAAACGTTTGTATAGTCCTTAATATGATTGAAAATATATGTAGTGTAATTTTTTAACATGGCAAAATTAATCACATTAAGTGCCATATTTGCATTCTGGTTCCATGCAGTGTCAAAGGATGCAAGACTATATCTAATCACATTATACTCGTTGAAAGAAAACAGAAATGACGCCAATAGGATGGAAGAATTTCTAATTTCACCTACAGTACGACCTGAACATAGAACAGAACACGAGAAAAACAAACGATGTGGTATATCAGCTAATGTATATAAAACTTCGTTGATTTCTATATACCATCTATAACAAAGAGGAACATTTTTTAGTGTATCATCCATAATATTTGACGTTGCCAATATATCTGTTGCTTTCGACTTTCTCGTTGATGCAGACATACAATCCAAAATGGTGTTGAAATTTGCATATGTATAATCAAAAAAACGCGTATCATCGTCTGATGAAATACCCTTTTTTGCTCGTTGAGGAATGGTAAACTCAAACAAATTTTTGTTTGAATGTTTGAAAATCAACATGATAATACTAACAAAAGGCTGAAAAAAACCAATTGTACACAATTGCAACTGTGCGTGGTCAGGTTCAAACAAATACGAGTAAATGACGCCTGGCACAGCATCCAATAACTCATCTTCACCACTCTTTAGAATATCTGGTAACTTAGTTATAACACTATATAACTTTAAAAAAAAATCATCAAAATCTGTACGTATACCACATTCGTATGTTCCAATTATATCAATGAATTTCCCAACCTCTGTCGAGCCTGTATTTAGAAGATCTAAAAAATCAACTCTGACAGAAAAAAAATGTATGATTTCTGTTAAATAACGCCGAACAACTGCATTTGAATTTAAATAAGAGCGTATATTGTCCAGATTTCCATGTATTGTTGTATTAACATGAGGTATATTGTCGTTGAAAAGGAGATAGATAAACGAACGTGACAACGTATGAACAAGTTCATTACAATCAGTCCAAGATCCAAAAAGATAAAATCCAGTGACCGCTGCGTTTAACAATGCATCAACAAGCTGAAAAACTGCTGAAGTCAATAAATGGGATTCAATTTCAACACTCCAGTTAAATTTTTGACACGCATCAAGAAGGGGACTTCCTCCTTTATATGTGTCTCGAAAAAAAGTACCTACATCTATTTCAAACTCATATCCGAAAAAAATTCCGAGTGATTTTTTTAAAGAGATACCATCAAGAGGATACTCCAAACACACACTGCAGATGAAGCGCATCATGGCGATCAGCCTGTGCCTGAGATTGAATTCAGAGTCATCATCAAAATCGTCTTGATCTATTTCATGCCATACAACAGAGGCATCAACTGCTTTCGGCAGGACTGATTCCTCCACCTGCTCACGTGTCAAGTCATTAACTTCGGCTATGTTTGCAAGCACTATCTTCAACTTCTCTGCTGCATCAGCTGAGCGTAATTCCAGAGTAGGAACATCCGTTGAATCAACATCATTTAACAAATCATGTATCTGTTTAGCGACACCATACGCAATTTTTAGTTTTCTTCTGGCCTTAGTTGCAGGGGTGTCTGTTGCTGCAACAGAGATATCAACATGTGCAGCATCCTTTGCCTCTGCCTGTTTTACTACTTCCTTAACAGCATCACAGGCTTCAGTCGCTTGAAGACTACATACACGGATATATGCTCGGGTTGCAACATGGAAATCGTCGCGTCGAGATTTAATAATCCCCTCTTGAATGCCATTCCACCGCTCCTGACAGTCAGCAATGCGGGCATAACTGTCAAATATACTGTTTAACATAACGGTAGCATCAACCTTTGATACTAATATCAGATCCGCTTCCAGCATCATAAATATCCAATATTTTGTTTTCAACTGATCAAACAATATAGTACATTTTTGAAAAAAAATAGAAAATGTACCAATAATATCATTAATAACGACATCAGAGACAAAAATCCCGTCTGTGCTTACAACTCCCGAGGCCAAAGCTAAAGCGCTATGCAACGCTCCTCCAGATGCAACAGCATCACGATATGCTTGTCCCCTATCGTTAATATAGACGTCTTTTAATGTACCAGCAAGAACCCCGTCAAGATCAAAAACTAATGCAGTGAACTCGTCTATAGACTTTTTGCATGCGTTGGTAAAAACGGCATCTGGATGTGCATAGTTATGGTCTGAAAGCAATGAAATCACTTTTTGCCATATGCTGCGGATAGAATTAGCATGTGTAAAGCCAATATACTTTAAACGCAACCCTAAAATATATGTATTCGGTGATATCGCATGTGATGCATATCCCAGAGCAAAAAAATACATGTTACAAGGATGAAATATATTAACATATAAATCAGAAACACTGCCAAACTTTCCTAGAAAAGGTATGTCTTTGATATATAAATATTTGATATGAGCTGACATACACGCATTGCGCAAATTTAAAAAAAAAATCTCTTTATCTCCATCTTTAAAAAAAATTCCATTTGTATCGACATTATTATACAAAAAAGTAGCAAAATCAGATGAAGAATCAGGCAAAAATTTTGCTGGTTTCGCGAGTCCCACTGTTTTACCACGTAAAAATACAGCTATTTTTTTCATATTATCTGTATATAATTCAACAAAGTTCACTGAAAAATTATTTGCAACATCAGCCAATGGTTTACCTCCAAATAAAGTCGCCATATTCGCATCATATACAGAATACATCAATTCACATACATGATCAATTAATGGACATATATGCATCAATAATTCCTTTTTAACAGCATCCACATTACTTGCATTTAGATACATAATATGGTAGGTGTTTGAGGCACAAAAATGCATACATGCCTTGAAAATTACTGAAAAAAAAGTGTCACGTGCGTTGAAACAGACGTGATAATAAGAAGGAATTAACTTGAGTATCAATTTGTTGATTTCATGATTTGATCCAAATTGTGCTGACAGAGCCAGCTGAGAGTCATACGTCAAAAAATTGTATTCATCTATAAGGTTTTTCATGTAAAAGTCGCATTTTGAAACGTCTGTATCCATCACGTTTAAAAAAAGAGGATTGCACAGCTTCATGAAACAGACAAACATAAATGCGATAGGATGCGCAACCCACATGCCACGAGCGTATTTTTTTTCACGTGTTCCGTCGAGTAAGGCTGTGCCGTCCAGTAAGGCATGGACGTATGCGGTTGCGACGAATGAAGGAGAGCTCTGATCTTCTGTGATAACATCCATCCATGGGATAAAAAAATCGTTGATCAACCAATTTATGTCTTCTAGAAACTTGTTGTATATACCATCACAAAAAACGCTGAGTGTACTGTGATCATTACACAATTCTATACGTTCAGTCGGAAAAGCAGACAAAAAGGAATAAAGTTGATACAGTCGTTCTGAAAAAAAAATATCATTGCATGCCATTTTCATTGTTGCAGGCATATCAACAGCATTTGAAGTAAAAAAACCCTTAACCATGGGAATACACTTCATAATGGTTAATTTAGTGTGCATCTGAATGATGTCATAAATGAAATCATACTTATCCAGCAAGTGTGCTCCATACATATTATATGTAAGATCCGTAAAAACAAGATGAAGAAAATGACGACACCACATTTCAAAACGCGTTCCATAGGATTGTAACATGTTGTCAACATCAATTTTTGCATTGCAATTGCCGTATGCAGTGCTGTCTGCTGCAAGATCAGATACAAATTGTTTTATAGACTCATTAACTTTCAATTGAAAACTGGCATCCACTGCATCAAAATCTTCCACAAACAACTCATCACACAAAATCAAGAAATTGGATATAAAACGCTCATAAAAAAACGGCGATGATGATCCAGTATTGCTAGTATCAATAAAAATACGTTTAAACAGCGTGGATACCATAATGTCTTGCTCAGCAGGTGCTGCCATTCCACCTCCAGCAGCCGCTGCTGCCGCTGATGCTGATGCTGCTGATGCCCCCGGTGATGACACTGCAACTACTGGCGATGATGGTGCTGCCGCTGCTGCCGCTGTTGATGCCCCCGGTGATGACACTGCAACTACTGGCGATGATGGTGCTGCCGCTGCTGCCGCTGCTACTGCCCCCGGTGATGACACTGCAGCTACTGGCGCTAATGGTGCTGCCGCTGCTGCCGCTGTTGATGCCCCCGGTGATGACACTGCAGCTACTGGCGATGATGGTGCTGCCGCTGCTGCCGCTGCTACTGCCCCCGGTGATGACACTGCAGCTACTGGCGATGATGGTGCTGCCGCTGCTGCCGCTGATGCTGATGCTGCTGATGCCCCCGGTGATGACACTGCAACTACTGGCGATGATGGTGCTGCCGCTGCTGCCGCTGCTGCTGCCCCCGGTGCAGCCGCTGTTGATGCCCCTGGTGATGACACTGCAACTACTGGTGATGATGGTGCTGCCGCTGCAGCCGCTGCTGCCGCTGCTGCCGCTGCTGCTGGCAACAACGGTGGTGGTGGTGATGGTGGTGATGATAATGGCGACGGTGGTGATGATCGTGATGATGATGATGATGATGATGATGATGATGATGATGCAGCCACTGCAACTTTTGGGGATACTAATGGTGATGATCCTGTCATAGAACTACTGTCATCGTCATCGTCATCTCCTGTTGCTGCTGCTGCTGCTGCTGCTGCTGCTGCTGCTGCTGCTGCTGGTGATGCAGATGGTGCCGGTGGCGACTTCGGTGGTGACACAGGTGGTGCCGCTGCCGCTCCCGCTGCCGCTGGCGATGCTGCAGCCGCTCCCGCTCCCGCTGCCGCTGGCGATGCTGTAGCCGCTCCCGCTCCCGCTGCCGCTGGCGATGCTGCAGCCGCTCCCCCTCCCGCTGCCGCTGCCGCTGGCTTCGGTACTACTGGTGGTGGTTTCCCTGCAGCCGCTCCCGCTCCCGCTGCCGCTGGCTTCTTCGCTGCTGCTGGTGGTTTCGCTGGTGCAACCGCTCCCGCTGGTGATGAAGGGGCTCCTCTTCCTTTTCCTTTTCCTCCTTTTGCACCTGGTACAGTTGGCATTTCCAACGGCATGGCACTAGGGGCGATACCATGAAAATCAGAGCACAGTTCCTGGCACACCCCTAGCTCATTCACGTGCGCTACCTCGATGGTCAGATCGTACCTATCTGCATCCTCGAACTGTCGTCTGTCAACGCCAGCGGACCCCACAGCGGCGCCGCGCCTGCGTCTGCGCACGATGCTGGCCATTTTCCCGTCGTGTGGTGGGCAGCGGCCCTAAATACGCGCACATCGTACAAAAAGCGCCGCCACAGCACCAACGGGAATAGCTAATGAAGGCTAGCGACGCGACGGGTGAGGCGCAGTCATGCAAAAAGAAAGCAGCGAGCAGCGGAGCGATCCGGCTGGACTTCAGCCTGCACCCTCTGGATGCAGACGAGGAGGCGACCTGCAAGGGCATGGTGGAACGCGAGCGTGGCTCGCGGCTGACCCTGATGCCGACGCATCACATGAACGCGTTTGGAGACCTTACAGGCTTCAAATTTGAGTGCCCAGCGGAGGTCGCCGGCGCATGCCTGCCGATCTCAAGACGGATGTTCTTCGGGCACACGGCTGCACAGGCGCTCGAAGGAGAGGAAAGCATCATGCAACTTATGGCACGCGAGCAGGAGAACAAGGCCACCATGCTAACGTTCCTTCAATCTGTCAAGGCATCCGCTTCGCCGGCGCTGCTGGACTGCATTCCTGACAACAACGACGCGTTCACAGCACACGGGCTGCTGCGTGGGACGGACCTGCGCACAGTGGAATGCAAGCCGTGGATGCCAGAGGTGCCAGAGTCCATCGGGATCTATCACGCATACATGAGAGGATACAACCGGGACGTGCGGGCACACAAGATGTTTCTGTGCTGCAGCGGCGGACTTGAAAAGGCGAGCGACGCCTTCTGCAACCTGATGATCGATGTGGGAGACAAGTGCACCGCACAGGAGGTCGTGGACAGCGAGGAGGCGTGGTGGCTGCGCAAGGCATGCTCACGCGCGCGCTGCAGGCTGCTCAAGGGGCTAGCCGACGCATTTGGGCTACGCGTGCAGCACATCCAGGTGTTTGTGATACCTTTCACCTTTATGCATTCATTCACCAGTTAAAAAAAAATATGACGCCCATGTTTATCCACAGGACATTCAGGCGCACACAGCGACGGGTATGGCGATTCCCTGCACCGACACAGTGGAGCATGACCTGTCACGCACAGGAGGAATCGTCAGTGTGTACAACGGGTGCTGCGACACGACACGGCCATTTAACGGCATCCTAACGCGAATGCACCCCGCCGAGGGCCTGTGGCTCTTCAAAGGCGCGGCACGAGGAGAGGGCTTTGGATCCATCTATGGAGACGGGCGTGTATGTGGCGCATTTCCAGCGTCGCAACCCACCTCCACGCGCGCCAATGCCATGCTCGCCGGAGACGCCAGCTGCGTCGTGCGGCTGCATCCAAAGGCAAAAGGTATGCAAAGGTACATGTGCTTCGACGAGGCATACTTCAGAACACTCGAGCGAATGCAATGGGATAGAGACAACAGCTACATCGAGCTCATGCCCATCATCGTGGGCCTTCCATAAGAACGAGATAAAAAAAACAGAGCGTTTCATAACGGTGTGAGGTAGAAAAAGAGAGACGACACGATGGACCAAGCCTACCCAAAGACCTTCCTGGAGGCCATCATGGAAACCATCCAATACGTAGAGCGATGCAGGGAAAACGACGCCATCCAGAAGAAAGATGTGCTGGACAGCATGGAAAATCGCCTCAGCTTCATGCTGCGCAAGATGGTGGCACATCCCACGAGCACATCTTTCTGCGTGTTCAGACGAGACGGCATGTGAATTCAAAAAATCTGCCAACTGGTGTGGCACGAGCGGCACCGTGAGCACGTAAATTCAAAAATCTGCCAACTGGTGTGGCACGAGCGGCACCGTGAGCTTATGCTGAGGAACCGATCTCTCATGCATGGCGTCCACAGTGCAACGAGGCAGCATTGTGTCATCTGTACGCGGAACTATCACAGCATCAGCACATGCAGCAGGCGCAGGCGGCTGCCACGAAACCCCCTCCTCCTCACGCACCACAAGCCCAAGCTCGGCGTCGACGTCAATCTCATCATCTTCAACGCCCGCCTGCTGAGCCAACGGCGTGGCGAGCATGGAGGTCATCTCCGTGGCCTCCGACATCTGCGCGTCGAGCTCGCTCATAACCTTCTCCGCATCCTCTAATCCCGCGCCCACGCCTGCATTCTTCATGGCCTGTGAAGAAAGCCTAAGCGACTGCATGAGCTCCTTGTCAAGCTCACTGCTGCGGAGTGCGTCGAGCTGCTTGTCGACAAGCAGCAACCCACCTCGAAGCCGCTCCAGACGCTGCTGCGCACGCCTGCGTTCCATAAGCTTGACCTTTGCGCCCTGCACATCACCCAAACGCCGCCGCGCTAGCGCTTCTTTGCCCAGCCCCGTGCACTCGAGCGCAGTGGCCTCCTCGCGTCCCAGCAGCCCGCGGCGGCAAGATTCAAGCGTGTCCTCGGCGTCGCCCATATCGTCGTCGTCGATATTTGGAATGAAACGTGCGCGGATATGCATAAACGTGCCCGCCAGCGTCTCCAAGAGGCAGTTCATGTGCGACCAGGGAGGGAGAGAGAGGCTAAAATACACTCCTGCATAGGAAACCGAGAGACCGCGCGCTACAAAAGGGCGCAACAAGGCCAGTTGCCAAGGGACACACAAGTATAAAAACAAAACACAATAGCGCATCGCAGGATGTCGCAAAAAGCAACAGATGAACCAAGCGAATCTGCACAGGATGATGCATCCCAAGACTATGAATCCGATGCAGGGGCAGATGATGACGACAAATGGAATGTCGATCAATTCAGAGACACGCGGAAGATACCCCTACACAACATGCAAAAAAATCTGTCATACATCAAGCGCAAGTGCAAGAAACAGCTGGAGATGCTGAACGCGATGAAGGGGCGTGAAAACGTCGACAAAACAAAATACGAAGAGGTAGTCAAGGCCTTCGTCGCGGCAGAGGTTGAACTTACGGAGCGTCGCGCGTTCGACACTGCCAGATGTATCGTAGAGATAGAGAAGGACCCGGAGGCGCTTCATGGACGAGGAATCCACGGGGATATCAACACGTGGAATGTCGAGCACTTTGTAGCTCGAAAAAAAGAAGAACACCAGCCCTATACACAACGACGAGAGTTCTCCATCTTTGTAGACGAGGACACCGTCAAGGAATACAAAGGCCCCGACGAGACGATTGAGTTGAAATACGACAGCAATCCAAGCGTGTGGCTCCACCTGCTGCACTCTGTATACACAAGCCTGCTATACGATAGCACACAGAGGGCGCAAAGCGCCTTGAGAAACGACAATAAGGACGTACGGCAATTCATCTTCCTGAAGGAGACGATCGGACCTAGCTTCCTGGAAGCTCTAAGCGCGGCTGCTCACAGTGCCACCGCACAGGAAGAACACAGGCGACAACCTGCAGCCCCCGCGCTGTTTCCTGGGATAAGCGACACCGATATTGGCCCAAAATCAGTAACAGGCCACGATTACAGATTTGATTCAGGCGGGGAACACCCAGTCAAATACAGGATTGCAATGCTTTCAAATCGAAACACAAACACAGACGAAAAAATGAAAGAATGGCGCGGAGAAGACGTGGTAAACGAGAAAACCAGCAAGTTCTTCAATGACAAGATAGCCCCACACACAGAGTGCAAATGGGTGGAGCTTGAGTTCCGCCTGCAAAATAGCACCCATTTCATCCGGATCCTGCGGTCACCCAAGAAGACAAACTATGTGATGGTGTATCCGTTCTTTGCAGCAGCTAGTGATGTCACCGAAGGGGTACATTTCAGGGACAGGGAATATAACGAGGTGGTCAACCTTCAGCCCTACGCAGTGAAAACGCCGTGGATCCCAGGGGGGTCGGTGGTGGCGCGTTTGTCAGAGGTGGACACCATGGTGGAGGCAATGCAGGTCATTAAACAACTCACACAGAGAGGTGACCACGATGTAGAATATCATCCCATAAACCATGATGAAGATATCCTAAAAAAAATCGAAGACAGCGCCTCCATGAAAGATGACGTGCGCGTGTACTACAGCATCCAAGACGAGTACTTTGGCCAATGGACCGTGTGGTTTGTGCACTACAACGCACAGATCGTAGGGGTGCAGCTATACTACCCGTCGACGGCAATGCTGCACGCAAATAAACGGGACACACGGCGCTCCATGTACAATGTAAACGGCACCCCACACAAGCACTGGAAGACCACCCCAAAAACCTACATCAGCCCCTTACTGGACAACTCGGTGTGGCCCAGCATCACAGTGAATGTATTATCGAGATGGCACATAATGCAGAAACTGAATGGCACATACACAGCCACATGGTCTGATGATATTGGGCAGTATTGGATGAATGTAGATACGGGCATGTGCCTTGGCACAATCAATCTATCTCCAGATACAAGCAACTACCCCCTTTACAATTCAGGAGAGAACAACACCAGGGCCACGTGGGCATTCTATAATTCAACTGCAGCGTACGCATATACAGTAACAGACACCCCACTGAACGTCACATGGAAGTGGTTCAATTTTTCAAACATACCCCAAAGGAACAGGGTCCGGATCAATCTCGCGCTGGTACAACTTCCTCTGGGGGTGGGACAACAAAGCGCACCAAAGGGGCTGGCGCCGCACACGGTTCCCGACGCTCACCTTGGCGCCGTAATGGAGAGCCTAGGGGATATCCGACGGGCGTTGAATCAGGTGTCGCTGCTGAAGCTGGAATAGCAACGCCAAGCGGGGCATCTCCAAAACCATGATGAGAGAACAACGGAGCATCGCTGAGTCTGAGCGAGGAGAACAGCGAGGCAAGCGGGGCATTAGGCGCAGGGCGGTCAAACCACGAAGGTCCCAGGCAGTTGAGCCTCGCGTGACGGATGGTGGCCTTCCAGATACTACAGAAGGGAGCCCCCCTTGCACGCTTGCGCAGGTCAGGAAGTCCTGCCACTGATGCCTGTTCCATGGCCTCCGCCGCCGTGATGTCCCCATAGAGCTCATGAGGCCTCAAGAGAAAACAGAGATTAAAGAGCAGAAGCGCATTGTCCTCACGTTTTTGCAAGGTGTGATACGCGCGGCTAAGCGACGTCAGGGCCTGATTGTGCTCGATGAGCGCCTCGCACTCTATATCACGCTCAAATGAGATCCACCGATACACAAGCTGCCTGTAGCGCTCGTCCTCCACGACGAGCGAACGCATCAGCGGCCACAACACTGGAAAGATTCCGACGTTTCGCACGAAGCGAGAGATGTCCTGATCGATCCGCTTGGGGCTGAATTGCCTGCAGTAGTCGTGCCGAGTCTGCAGCTGCCCCGCCTCCGCGTAGGACACAAAGTAGGCCACGATCGCGTCCCACTCTGCCTTTTTATTGACAGAAAATGCCTTAGGCCTGAGTCCCAGCATGCGCTTGCACACGTAACGCACCGGAAACTGGTACAGGTCCACCAGCCTATCTGCAACAGACGAGATCATCAGGCTCACGTCTCGAATCTCTCCGCTGTCGATCGCAGCGAAGAGAGGCGCGTAGAGCGTGGTGTCATTCTGATCCCATATTTCCTTGGGTGCGTCCACAAGCTCCAACATGTAAAACAGCTGGAAGCGCGAGAAGTCCACGCCAACGGTATACTTTTCCAGGCAAAAAAGGAGATAGAGACAATGCCCCGTGAGCAGATTCAGGACGCCATCGTGGATATGCCTGCCCTTTGGTTTGTCCTTCTTGATGACTGGACTGCGGCGCTCCAGCCAGACGGCGACGATATTCAGGATCACAAAACAGAGGGTCACAAACACCTTACGCACTGAGACGTGCATACCACTGTAATCTACATCAGCTTCATCGAAATTCAACAGGCAGCGGTGCAGGTAGTAGGCCACGAGTGCCCCCAGCTCAGCCGAGTGGAAGTTGTCGACGCTCCTGTCCGGGCGGACCCGCACGCTGTCCCCTTTCTTTCCATACACAGACACGGCCTTGGATGGAACAAGCCCCTGGATGCACATCCACCCAATCCGCGCCTCAGCGTCCATGATGTCGTTGCAATGGCTGCAACAAGGGTACATCAGGTTCAGGTCGATGGAAGGCCCAGGCCGATCGCCAGCGAGCTTGGACACATGCTTCAGCAGCCGCTGCATTGGCTGCAACTCGGTGGGAGGATCCCATCTGGCCCTGTAATCTGATTTTGGGAGCCGCTTGTTGGTAAAGAGCGCTGAATTGGAGTCGTCAAGGGTTGAAAATCTGATGGTACCACGTGGTGGAACATTAAAAGCCCCTGAATCCACAGGGGATTCTTCCACACGCGACCAGGCAAACTGGATCGCAGAGTGCCGCTGGGCGTATGGAATCACGTGAGACATCTCAATAAAGCCTGCAAACTGGCTTGCAGGGAGATGCTCGGCCTGCAACGCGAAGAACTGCGCGTTGATCAGGTAGACACGCACACACTCGCGGTTTACGAGCATGACATCACCAGGCAGCAGCGGGCCCCTGCAAGACATACAACAGCCGAAATTGCACATGCGGGATGCATCACCCATTACACGCAATAGAGATGAGCCGCAGTATAAAAATCATTTAATAAGGAATGGAATACAGCAAAAGAGCTCTTCTCATTCACCAACCATATCCTCGCCAGCAGTAGTAGGCACGGGCTTGCGTCTCCTGCGAGCAGCAGCAGGAGGAGCAGGCTCGTCGCGCATGGCACCAGAGATGACCAGCGGAGGAGGCTCCTCTGGTACAGCATATTCATCATTCACGCCACCAGATCCCTGCACTGGCGGCTGCTGCCCCCCACCACCATGCAAATCGTGCACTGGCGGCTGCTGCCCCCCACCACCATGCAAATCGTGCACTGGCGGCTGCTGTGCGACAGCCGAATCCCTCTCCAGGAAGCGCGACAGGAAGCTCTCACCTGCCCTCGCCCGCTTGCTGGGGGCTCCCACCCTGTCGTCGCCATCCTCGATAAACTCGTCGTCAGGGTGCACAAAACTCATGTGAGGCTGCTGAGGCTGCGGAGGTGGCATGGCAAAGACATCCATGGCGTCCTGCAGACTGCGCAAGCCATCGCCATGACCAAAAACAGGATCGCCCTGAGCGCCGTCGCGGAATTCAAGCCCAAGATGAGGCTGCCATCCTGTGAACGCGGATACAGCATCCCCGCGTATATGATCGGCGACAACATGAGCGATATTGCTGCCCATGAAGCTACCACCAGGAGCGGAAAGGAAACACGGCTCGAATGTCATATCCAGATGGTTGAGCTTGAGGCTGTTGACCATGTCGTTGTTATAGTACTCCTTCTCACCATACTTGCGAAACATGACCTGGCTCCGCCCTATGTGCCAGTAGCCGTGCTCCTGCCAGTGGTACGGGCGCTCTATAGTCATGCGGGCCCTGAGCACCATACCAGGTGTCATCGTATCAGGGTGCGCATTCAAGTCGAAAATGTCAGGCACCAACTGCCACACGTGTGTGACCCCAAGCTGCGCCAGACCCCCTGTAATTCCACGGGTGATGTCCTGTTTTGACACGTTCTTGTAATAGTGGTTGAGCGTGTAGCCCTCCTGAAACGGGACGGGCATGGGCTTGAGGCGGAAGACAAGGTCATCGCCCGCGCTGATGTCATGGAAGTGCCAGAAGTTCACCACGTTGCGTTCCTTGCCATCGATGACGAGGGTCCCTGCAAAGCTCACTGGCCAAGTGGCAGCAGAGAAGCCAACCTCGTTCTGACCACCCTGCTTCTCAGAGCCACGCACGATGCCAAAGGGTGTGATGAGCTCGCGTACAATGTAGTGCAAGTCACCCAGGGTCAGACGATGATTCTCGTTTGGGAAGCGGGTCTTGTCCAGGTCGTGCAGCAGCTCAGCCCACTTGGAGTTATGTCCAGCAGTGTAAAAGAGCTGAAGCCCTGCCAAGATATAGTTGAGCGTGCAGAGGTTGATGTAAGGATCGATCGCAGTGCCCATCTTATGCCTGTTGAGCGACCGGTTGCCCAGCATGGTACAAAAGGTGGAACCGCGATCCAGCCGCATCACAAAGGCGATGTCACTGTCATCCACGGGATGCGAGATGTGAATCGTGTGCTGCGTGTTGAGGGCAGCGGAGGGGAGCAACAGCGGTGGAAAGATCTTCTGGATGCGATGAGGGTGGTTCACATAAGACACCTGGCTGGACTGGTACCCCGGCTCGCCATACGCATACGGTGAGAGGTCGCCAAGCAGCGTGGAACCATAGTTAATGCGCGCGTCGGCGCTGTCGTGCAAGGGAGCGGGCAGACCACCTTCTGGCGGCAGCGGCCCTGAGTTCATTACCACCTCGGGAAAACGCGCGCCGCTGAGCGCTCCAAAAAAATCAGACATATTCTCGCCGCGTCTACTGGACACAAGCAGCGCAGCGTTTATATACACCTACGACTGAACACAGGCACAGACACACAAGAGGACGCGTTGAAAGACTGTTTATTATACACAAGAGGCTCACGCTGCAGCACATCGTGGTACACCAAAAAAACCAATCAGGACTCGCGTGCCTCGAACTCGCGCCGCAGCACATCGTGGTACACCAAAAAAACAAATCAGGACTCGCGTGCCTCGAACTCGCGCCGCAGCACATCGTGGTACTTGTACTTGGAACTACCAGGCGGATGATGAGGATAGCCCGTGTTCTGCTCAGGAAACACGCCGCGCCGGGCGCTGTAGGCGGCCATGGAGGGTGCAATCGTCGTCCACGCTGTGGCGTCGCCGGGAGCCTGCTGCTGCCAGAGGAGCGGCGGCTGCTGCAGCGGGGGCGACTGTAGCGACGGGGAGACAGGGGATATAGATGGAGTGAAGACAAGGGGCTGGCCCTGCACTGGAGCCGGAATAACTGAAGGGGGCTGGGTCTGCACTGGAGGCGGAATAACTGAAGGGGGCTGGGTCTGCTCCAATATGTACACCCCCTTGTCCAACGCTGGCGGGGGAGGAGTCGTCAGATGAAGAGCATCCCGCATCGACAAGGAGGACAGGGACGGGACCACCGTCGCTGTAGCTGCTGCAGCCGCTGCTGGGATGTCCTCGAAAGAGGCCGAACGCCTCAGGTGGAAGGCCTTGCCCAGCAGCACCCCCATTGTCTCGACGTCCTTGCCAAGATGCGGATTTGTCATGGCCATCTGTGCCAACTGCACCAGCTGAAGCAGCAGAAGGTGATGGCAGAGTATCGAAGCGAGGCGCATTTTCGAAATCGCCCGCTGGACTGAGCTTAAATAGAGCGGAGGGCCCCACACAGCCCGGAAATGACAAGATGGGACGCGAGACGAAAAGGGGCGCAGGCTGTCGCATGTACACCTCCTGCAGTGCACCCATCTCCAAGAGAAGGCCAGCATATATCTCCAGCACAGACGAGGACACAGCAGAATCAGACTCGTCGTCGAGCCGCCGCGCCAGATATGACCCAATGTCCATGCACAGGGCGAGCTTGGCCACGATTGTCTCGTGCGACGCCACTCCAATGGGTTGATTAAACGGCCGCGAGAGAGACACCACGAGACCAGCGAGAAACCCAGCGCGACGCCGCGTATACGACAGCCCCGTGGTGTGGATTGCACATGACAACCGGTGGACACGCGCCGTGGCTTGAACGGACAAGGCACGGATGAGTGAGGGTACCAGCATGCCACGAAGAGCGTAGGGCGAGACGACCCAGGATAGGAATCCACTCCAGTCATCTACGACGATGGGAAGCGACAGAGGCAAATTATAGGTCTCAATGCAATCAGCGTCTATGACACGCCCACGCTCACAGAGCAACACATCCATGATGAAGTCTGTGCTTGTCATTGCTAGCATGCAGTGGGAATCAGGGGACATGTAGGATGGCATGCGCATAACAGAAGAAGGAATACCCAACGCCAACACATCCTGGTTAAATAATACCCAGAAGAGGTGACACACCCGCGCCCCTTTGCAAGAAAAGAGTCGCACGCCCTTTGTGCAGACACAGACGCTTAATAAAACAGGGCATGAGGCGGCAAATGTCAAAAAAAAAAACACCCTCGCCACGCACAGATGGATAACAATGAGGAATGTGTCAAAGAGATAAGAGCCTTTGCCTCAGGTGGCACTGCTGGCTTATACAGGCTCAAGCAGGTGCTGTCCAGCCTCTTTGGCTACTACAACATGCAGACCAGAGGCGAGCAGATGGACGCTCTCCGCAAGGTCGGGCTCGACCCCATCGACACAGGAACAGGAGTGTCGTTCACCTTCAACAGCGAAATGGATTCCCTTGTCGTCAAAGACGAAGGGGCGCAATCAGTTGTCTATGCTGCCATCTATCCTGAGCCGCCTGGCCCACTATGAATAAAAAAAGAGTCTATGCCTATTTATCGCGCGATTGTCTTGTGTTTTGCCACAGCATATGCTTGACATCGCATGCTTTGACGATCTATTCACTGGGCGCGCGCTGCCGCTGCTGTATGCGCTGTTCAACACAGACCCAGATTCCCAGGCATGGGCACTCCTTGCAATGCTTACTGGCATGGCATTGGCGATAGCAATCGCGGTATGGCGAACCGAGCGCATGCTCACGCCAACGCCAACCATAGCGGCACTCGATGCGTCTGTGTGCATAGCCATGAACGCAACGCTGCTGTTCCACAAGGCCCACAGGCTCGACAGGGACACAGGAGTGTCTCTAACAGCCATCCCTTTGTTTGTCTCCCTCATCCTATTGTCAGAGCACGAATGCTCGAATCGGCTGCGCTGCATCGCACTGGCAGGCACAGTGCTGATCATGCTACCCCTGGTGATCATATACAGCCTATACGAGGAAGACCCACCCCAAAACCTGGCACCCTCTTCCTCCATTGCAACATACCTCTTCGTCTGCCTCACAGCGGGCTATGCTGTACAGTGCTCACAATGCAATGTGCAGGCCATGACAGCGCGCGCAGCAATCATTGCCGCCACAGCCGCTCTATCCACAAATGGCATTGCATCACTCCTCATAGACCGCGTAGGACACGGCGCGATATTCACAATACAAATGGCACTGGTCGTCATGCCATCCTCGTTTATTCACGTCAAGACGCTACGCGCGATACTGGGAAGCACACGCTCCCTCATGCTCGCCGTCGCCGTCATCCTCGCTGCGGCATTCGACTCCCCCGTGCGCTTCCATGCCCCCGCCGTGCTCCAGCAAAGCTCCTGGGCCGTCGCGGTGCTCACGGCCGCCGCTGTAGTCGATGTCATGCTTCCATGATAGTAAAAAAAAAGTGCCATTGGCAGTGGTGAAGCGGGCCAGAAGCATAATTCAGGGTGATGTTGTGTCTGTGATTTCAATGTTTTTTTTCTGTTTCTTGTGCTGACGTGGCTGACCCCCCTCTGTGACCTCTTTTGATTTGTTTTTTTTGGGTTTTCGGGGTTTTTCTGTTTTATCCTCATGTGTACCTGAGAGAGAATGAGAGGGTTATAATCAGTGTTATTTGTACTATATAGCAATATAGAAACTATACAGATATAACAATACCTCCTCCTTTGCAGCACTCCAAGAGAGCACTAAAAACCTCCTCAGTCAACCTCATCCATATCCCATCCAACACAGTGCCAACCAGAGGATGCAGAGAGCTATACTTAGACCTGCACATCCAAATAGCCTGTGTTAGAATAAACATACAAACAGGAATAAACTGGCATAACATAAAAATATAACCTGCAGAAACAGCACTTGGTATAGATAACAGTCTCAGCGTCTTCCTTGCATATAGCAAGTATAACCCCATTACTGCTGTGCCTGTATACCTGAGAAAAGGACACAGCCTATAAAACAGAATAGCTCACAGCCACATACATATAACAATGCTCACCATTGGCTTCTTCTCCTGGCAGAGCTTCAGAGGACACAGAAAGTTCTTCACATGCACACATGTAACCTCCTCCAGTCCCAGACCTGACTTAAAACTCTCCACATGACCACTGAGAAACGGAGATGTAGTCGTCCACACACACCCAGAGATTCCTCCATGCCCCTGCAGCAGACTCTCAACCCAACTCGGCAGGTCTGGGGGAGCACCGCTGCCACTTCCACGGCCATGGGGGCGAAGGGCGGAGTTCGATGAACCCTTCTTGGTTGTGCCCCCTGGCATTTGTTTTGGGATCGCCTGGAAACATGGCATATAAGCTTGTGGTTCGATTCCACTGGATCCCTTAAAAATAATAATAAAGAATGAAAAAAAAACGACTCTCACCATCACACCCACAGATGCAACGTAGTTTGCAACATAGCAAGTTGGCACAGTGAAGCACCCATGCACCAGATGCTCAATCGCTTTAGGCCCAGTGGGATCATCCGATCCCTGAGAAAACTCACGTCTTGCCACCTCCCCCCCATTCCTGAATGCCACACGACAGACAAGAAAAGCACGAGGATCCTCCACCTTCTTCTGGCTGTATAACGTGGCAAAACCCTGATTGCCATGCAGAGTCGCAATGTCACAGTAGTACGCCGGAAGCAGAATCTGATCATCAGACAAATGGGCCACCGACTTGCTGCTCTGAATCTGCTTGATATCCGCCGCGAACGAATAAAAGATCGAGTTGCATACCGCCCGGTGCCACACAGGAGTCCCAGCAATCTCCACTATGAAATGATAGGAGATCTTGTAGTTGCCTACGCCCACTTTGCGGCTCTTACGCTTCACCACAAACGTGACGGCCTCGTCAGGCAAGATGAAGCGCTGCGCACGGAGCTGCTCGTAAAACCACAAAGGAAAGCGCTGCATCACCGCGTCGATGGCGTCCACATCCATTGTGCGACCAGAGAAGTACTCAAAGTAAGTCTCACAGTCCAGGATGAGAAAGGTGATGCGTTCAGTGTCGCCAGGCTGATGCTCATAGATTTGCGTGATCTACAGAAGAGAGACAGAACACGTATCAGTAAAACATCATATACAGTGATATCAAATAAGAAAAATGAATAGCAACCTGTGGAGAGACGATACCATCGCCTCGAAAGCACCGCTCAACCGCAATGCGGCGGATGCGATGCAAAGCGTCCTCCGCGGTCTTGAACACAAAGAAAAGCGAACCCTTGAAGCAGCCACCGTTCGCAGTCTGAAACATGAATGGCATGACTGGAATGTCCTCCTCACCACGGCGCTTCAAAAGAGCATCAAATCGGTCGAGCGCGTCCTTCTTTGTGTAGCTCACCACATAACACTCGCTGCTCACAGACTCAGTCTCCATGAGCATCCTGCGTATTCCCTTGTCCTTGGGGAACCCTTCGGGAAACTCCCGTTGCAAACACCTGCCAAAAGTAGAGAGCTCCAGGAGCGAACCCTTGGCCTGCAACCAGAAAAGCGCCAGGGGGCTCATCTTCAATGCCTTGGCGTGGGCTACGCATGCAGCAGGATCCATTCGAAAACAAAGATCAACGCCGATCAGGGACTCTTATAGGTTTTTGTAATTGTGACGTCGCTTCAGTGTTGTGACGTCGCTTCAGTGTTGTGACGTCGCTTCAGTGTTGTGACGTCGCTTCAGTGTTGTGACGTCGCTTCAGTGTTGTGACGTCGCTTCAGTGTTGTGACGTCGCTTCACTGTTGTGACGTCGCAACAGATTGAGTCTTTAAAAGCGGCGCCAGCGCCCTCTGGTGTTTCAAACGCCACGCACACCTATATGTTCACGAACATCGGCAGCAGCAGCCAGCCCTCCAGCTCCACAAAAAGGAAGCAAGGTCGCAGGAAGCAAGGGACATTCAACCTCATGATGGACAAGAAGAAGGCTGCATCCAAGAAGCGCAACATGCCATGCAAGAATCACGGACGGATCCACTATACCTGCAGAGACTGCAAGGAGGAGCTGCGCCAGAAGCTCATGAAGGAGTACAGCGGCATGGACGAGCAGGCGCGCAACAAGGCGATCTGGCTGCAGATGAGGAGCTTCTTCTGCCTGCAGTGCATGCTTCGTGCCATCGAGACGAACACCCCCCTCGACAGCAGGGATGATTCTGTGGAGGGGCTCTATGTGCCGATCTGCCAGCTGGGAAAGTGTAAGATTGAGGAGCACAACACCGACGCGCTCCAGAAGCACTGCAACTGCCCTGAGGGAGAAAAGAAGATCTGGCGCGCATGCTACAAGTGCATCGGGTCCGATCCCCGCGCAGGTGTGGCCTTCTGCCCCGAGTGCAAACAATACAAACGCCGCCACGCCGAAGGGTGCTCCCAGAAGCTGAAGGCGACTCCTACCTACTCCGACATGATAAGCGCGGTGGAGGACTCTTCTGCTGAAGACGACAGTGGCGACATCGAAAGCGACGACGGCGAGAAGGTATCGGAATGGCGGCGCTCATGGACTGGGGAAGTGGAAAAGATGACAGATTCAGAACATGAAGAGCAGGTGCAGGAGCAGGAGCTGGAGCTGGAGCTAGAGCAGGAGCTGGAGCAGGAGCTGGAGCTGGAGACCTTATTGCCGCAGCCACAGCAGGAGCAGGAGACCTTATTGCCGCAGCCACAGCCGAAACGCAGGCAGCAACGCCACAAGCGCCGTGCAATGTATGATCCCGCTGCAGTCGCACGCAGGAGGAAAGAGGCGATGAATCGCAATGCCCCTAAACACACGGCAGAGCTCGACTCTGCGCCGTTGGCGCGATTCACTACGGCTCCCATCGCCCAGATGCACGCCCTCCGCTGTCGCCAGTTCGAGGAGCGGCTCAAGCTCACCAAACAGGAGCCATCACATGGCATGAAGCAATCCATCCAGGCGGCGAGAATGCTTGGAGGACTCGACGGCGACAACGTCGTAAACCCCGAGGACTTCGAGTGGTACAACGGGGCGCTGCACGCGTTTGCCGTCGCGCTCGCGACGGGCAACCCCGAGGACGCAGCCGAGGCGGTGGAGCTCTCTGACGGGATCTTTGCGCTGGGAGACCGCCGCAAAAGGCCCGCGCGCTTCTAGGGTGGTGGGGTTGGGTTTGTTCGCCGAAAAAGACCCGCGCGCTTCTAGGTGGTGGGTTTGGGTTTGTTTGCATGCGAGAAAATGGGAGTTTGTTCATTTATCGTGAGTTGCTATATAAACAAACTGCTCCAAAGCAACTAAAAATGGCTCCGTGTCCACCAAACTGTGAATGCAAGTGGTGCCTGATATGCAAGATGATTACACACCCCATGTTTCAAGATACACTAGACCAAATACTCACTGAATTCAAGGCACTGGACGCAAACACGCCACGCGATGACACCCCGACAAGAGACGACATAGAGACAGAAGAGTGCTAACTAGCTACCCTTCACGTTTGGCCCAGTTTGCGACGCACGAAGCGCCTTGGCCTGCCTGAAGGCCTCCTCCATCTCGTTGAGACCCTCGTCGTGCTCACGCGGGCATGACAAGGAAGAGGAAATCACCACGTCTGGCCCACACTCCACGCCTCGTACCACCACGGTGACCCCCGCGTCGCGCCGCATGAGCACAATGAGACTCAGAAGCGCCACGCCGCTGAAGGCCAGAGCAAGGAAACCCTGGACGTAAAGCACAGGGCTAAAGTAGACGGCGAAGTGGACAGAGGAGTCGACGGGCTGCGCCATGCGCCGCTGGTGAATGCCTATAATGTAGGCCCACGCGAAGCTCAGCATGACGAATATGAGCCCCCGCACGATGCGCACGATGTACGACTCCGATTCCATGGGCATAAACGCCATGACACTTATAAAGAAAGCAGTCTCACAGAAGAGGCCCGAGAGACCGCGCTGCCTCAGAAAGGGAATTGGGAAATCAAACAGGGCCAACACAGCCAGAAGAGGCCACAGCGGCGACACCACGAAGCTGTAGTATGCCTCCACCACAGAGCGAAGCCCCGCCTCCTCACGTATGTGATTGACACAATGCGCAAAAAAGAGGCTCAGCAACACCCCGTTGCCATCGAAAATCGCCAAAGGCGAGTGCAATCGGTCCAACGCCAGCGTCAACGCCACAGGAACATAGCAGGCCACCGACTGGACCGTGTGAATGCAGCACAGCACACACAAAAGCATCCCCGACTTGAAGAAGCACACACATGCTGGCACATAGTTGACAGCCAGTCGCAGATCCACGCCCCCTGCTGCCGATGGATCCTGCAGTTGCATGCTGCAAAGAGGCACCACCACGGAAAAACAAACATATATATATGCGCCCGCCTGACAGCGAGGGAAAAAGAAGCATGGATTGGATCAGCCGCCAGCTGACGAACTGGAATCAGCCATCAAGATACGCGCGATATCTGGTGCCGGACAGGGAGTACAGCATCGAGATAGAGCTCACAGGCCCACACGACAACGCGCTCATGCAGGCGCTGCACGCGTTGCACGTGTCCCCAGGCCTGGATCCACACCTTGTATACGAACGGCTGCGGGGAGTAGGACAAGAGCACTACACGACCCTGCGTAGGCCCCTGCCGCTCGACTTCACGCGCACGGTCCTCGCCGCCATGTTCACAGCCCCCTGGACTACAGACGCCTACATGGAATACGTGCTCGACGTGTTTGATTGAGAAAAAGCCTCCTCTTATGGCATCAGCCACCGCCGTAGCTTGCTATACCACCCCCGCCGGTCCCTCTCCTCCTTGAGCTCATCCCTCTGATAGAACAAGCGGTCGCGCCTGAATTTCGCGTTGGCGTAATCGTTGGCGAACTGGCTGGCGAGATCGCTCCTCCCACGGTTGTCCAACTCGATGGAAAGCGATCCAAAATCCAGCATCTGCTCGTCTGCCCGCGCGATCTCCTCATTCACCCTGACCCAATCCCGTCTCCACTCCTCATATGGCCTAGTCTCGGTCCGCTGCATCCAGTCGAGGACCGTCGTCGCAGACTTGCGCCCTGAAGTGTATAAGGAAGAAAACATCCCGTTGGCCTCGAGCCACACGTGAAAACTTATATACACAGCACGCGTGCACACATGATAAAAAAACGTTTATTTTTGCATGTCTACGCGCAAGGAGGCGCGAGAAAATGCCCGAAATGGGCGCTTTTTGCGAGAGAAGAAATGGCCGAAATGGGCGCTTTGCGAGAGAAACGCAGGTGAAATGCGTTTTCCGGGCTTAGTCCAGCAGCAGCATGCCAGCCTCGAAACTCAGCCGCAGCCAGTCGCGCCCCACGATCCGAAGCCCCTCGCGTCCATGATGCGAGGTCGCCTCCTCAGGGTTGGCTGCGACCATCACAGAGGCCTCACCACTGGAGAAGACGACGGTGCCGCCCAGGGTGCGCACCTGCTTTCTCATAACGAAGTGCAGAGCAGGCCCGACGCTGCTTGCGTCGATGAAGATGTCACGGGGAGAAATCACGCGAGGCAATGGAAGCATCACAGCTACATGCTCGCTGGGAAAGTGGTCTGGATCCCTCTGCCGTTCAGAGTTGGCGCTGACGAGAATCCAATTGAGATCTACGACCTTGAATCCCTCCCTATGCATCTGCTGCAGCCGCTCCTGGGTCTTCTGAGAGCAGGCCCTGGGCGCCACCACGATGGAGGCCTCTTCAGGGCAAGGAACCCAGCGATAGTGGGTCATATGCACAAAATACTCCACTCGACTGATAATCTGGTGATCCACCCCATGACTGTTGACCAAGCAGAAACGGTCCTCGCGAGACGGGTGGTCTATAGGGAACGTCTCCTTCACCACGACGACCGCATCGTCATCGGGAGAGGCAACACGAGGAGAAAAAGGAGGAAGAGGAGGCAATGCCACTGCGCCGCCCAGTTCCTCCTCCACATCCGAATCTACCGCGCCTGCGCCCTGAAACTCGTTCAACCAGGAGTCATCCTCTGGAAAGCTGCTGACTAAGGCAAGGTCGCCATCGAAGGGAAACCTATCCGTCTTGTCACCCTTCGGGTTTTTCTTGCCCACCTTGTACGTGGTCTTTGCAATGCCATGAAGCATGAGCTCATAGTTATCATAGATCATGCGCATGTAAGGGTACTGATCGCGCGCCTCATTGATGTCGGTTAGCATGGCCAGCGGCACGTTCCTCATGGCCTCCTTAATCTGCTTGATCCCAGACAACTTCGCGTGCTCTCCCTCCTTTGGCTTCGTCACGCAGGTGACCAGCACCTTGACACAGATATTCTCCGCCTGGAAGCGGCACGTCTCCGTCTCGCGCCTCGCCGCCCGCTTCCGCTTGGCACCAGCACCAGCAGGCCCCCCCGCAGCCGCCAAGGAGACGCTGAAAGGCATGCCAAGCAGGAGATGCATCACAGCGCGCCCACACTTTTTGGGCTCGGCGACCAGCCCGCTGCACTCGACGAGCGTATCGCCGTCGCCGTCGCGGCAGAACAGGACGAAGATCCCACCCTGCACGCCTTCGCGGGGGAAACGCCGCACACACACAGTGAGCTCAATCAGCTTGCGCGCCTTGACAGAATTGACCAGGCGGTCCACCCCTGAGGCATCCTTCTTGTGGAGCTCCACGAGCCTCTGCGGACCAGGAGCCGCCAGGCGATCCTGCACAGTGAGCACGAAACCCTCCACCTTTTCCTGCTGCGCATGCTCCTCCAGGGACCGCATGATGCCCGCCACGTCGGCGATGCTGCAGTCGCTGTTCGCAATGTAGATGCCCCCGTCATCTTCCACGACGTGCGACGTATAATGCACGACATTGACCACCTCATGCAGCTCTGTGATCAGCGCACTCATGATGCGCATGGTGAACTTGTAGCCACCCACGATGCAACCCCCGTTGATGCCATTCACCTCCTGCAGCCGAAAGGCGTAGAAACGGAGCCGGAGATTGCGGTAATGCATGCCATACGACAGAAGCCACTCCAAAAACGCCAGGGCGGTGGGCAGCCCGACGAAGCCCACAGGAAGCCACTTGTCCGGTCGCACCGTGCTCCAATCATACGACTGCGACTGCTCAAGGTCGCTGGAATTGTGATGCTTGTTGCGCCAGAACGCCACCATCTCGCACACAATCACCAGCTTCAGCGCGTACGCCGAGTCGGTGAAGGCGTTGTACGGGATCCGCTTGGCGACCCACGGCAAGGGCTTGCCGCCGGCGGAAAACACCTCAATGACCTTGGCCCCGTTCCCAAGGAGACCAAGGTGGATGCGACAGGTGTGGCCGTCCCGCTTGACGCTTGAATAGATACGCGTCGCGTTTTCAAGGACCTTGCCCGCGTGCTGCTGCGCGCTGGGCTTGCAGGACAGGGAGTACCCCCCCTTCCATGCATCCCTGAGGATAGAGGCACCCAATTGGTCCTCGAGCGAATCCAACGCGTGCTTGGTAACGAGATTCATAGGAAGGTGTGATGGTAATGAACGTAAAAGAAGTGTCTACTGAATAAGGTCCACAGCACGCGCCCACGCCAGAGCCGTTTATATATGCGCGGCAAATGCGGGAAAATGACACATGAGACACAAAAAGACACAAAAGTGGATTTACTGCGCGCTCTCAGAGAGCGCTGGGCGTCCGAAGAAAGGGAAGAAGAGGAGTCAGGCGGCATCCTCGCAACAGACGCAATAGGCCAAGAACAACAGAGATGACTTAAAAAGGGGCAGGTGTCGTCGTCGTTCAGCCAAAGAGAACACAAAGGCAGTACAAAGCCTCACTGGTACGTCAGAAGCAGATCAAAGACCTTCTTAACAGCAACCTTGAGCTCCTCCTGGCCAGTCTTAAGCGCCTCCTGGCCAGTCTTGAGCTCCTCCTGGCCAGTCTTCAAGATGGCAATATCCCCAGCAATCAGCTTATCCTTGTCAGCATTCTGGCGCTTGGAAATGGCGAGCTCGCGCTTGAGCCGGCTCATCTCATCAAGAGTTGGCTTCCGCAACCGCACCACATGCCCCGATAACTGCCCACGGACCTTACGACTGATGTGCTCAGCATGTTCCACCTTGTTGATCAGCTTGGAGACGTCACGGCTTGTCCCAACCACCTTCGAAACCTTCGTGTCCAGGGCATCGATCTTTCCATGCGTGATTCCAGCTTGATCAAAAACAGCGCCGTTCATATCCAGCATCACATTTTGAATGGAATTAACAATCCGATGATATGCAGCACCATGATTCGACACATCACCACGCGTAGCCTTGACTTCATCATGCACCTCATCCATCTTCTGCTTCTTCTGCTTGTCGCTCTCTTCGATCTGCTTCTTGATTGCATCACGAGCACTGTCAACCTTGGACCCGACAGTAACGAAGTCCAGCTCCTTATACCCACGCTTGAGTCCCTGAGCAGAGGACGGACCCGCCTCATGAATTGAAAATGAAGGAGAATTCACTTGTGAGATTGGCTGTACAATAGGCACATTGATACGAACAGGAGAAGGCGGAGAAGGAGGCTCATCTTCTTCAGATATTTCATCCATACTCTCATCCTCGTCAAAACCAAAAGCAGCAGGATCTTCTCTCATGAGCCTCTGCTCCACATCATCGTCTTCAAAAACACGAGCTGCCTTTACCCTCCCCTCCTTTTCCTGGGCCAGTGCTGGAGTCCAGACTTTCACACCAGGATGAATCCCAATCTTCTTGCCACTTCCAGGGTTCTTGTTGGTGAATATGACATTATAGTGCTCATCAATAGCATGCTCACCTGCTTGAAAAGTCTTGACTTTGCAACTGAGAACATCACTGATGGACACAAAGGAAGTGGTTCCTGGCTTGCTAATCATTGCATCCAATGATGTAACGGCCTTATCAAGCGTCCCGTGCCGCTTGCATGGTTTGGTATGGATCAATCCATACAGAGTGCCTCCATTGTAGTCTTTGCTGTATATGCACTCGGCCTTGATTGAATCATGCAACATCTGCTGGTAGCTGGAAGGCTTGGTGCTCAGACACATTGACATGCATCTCTTTGAATTTTGTCCCTGTCAACAGATACACATATAAGCAGGTGCGCAGGTGTGCAGGTGCGCAGGTGTGCAGGTGTGCAGGTGTGCAGGTGTGCAGGTGTGCAGGTGTGCAGGTGTGCAGGTGTGCAGGTGCGCAGGT
>Ga0247840_10002924_pt1 | contig 29604 bp, 32 predicted proteins | sample LaCruzMarch2015__FD_192404 | JGI IMG/M metagenome (GOLD analysis project Ga0247840, IMG submission 192404) | Freshwater microbial communities from meromictic Lake La Cruz, Castile-La Mancha, Spain - LaCruzMarch2015_17m | ecosystem: Environmental > Aquatic > Freshwater > Lake | place: Spain...
TAATATTTATTTATAATATAAATTATGAAAAGAAGTAAAAGTTTAAAAAGAAGTAAAAGTTTAAAAAGAAGTAAAAGTTTAAAAAGAAGTAAAAGTTTAAAAAGAAGTAAAAGTTTAAAAAGAAGTAAAAGTTTAAAAAGAAGTAAAAGTTTAAACAAAAAAAAACCTTATAATAATGATTCTGTTATTTTTGTTTTTTATGATTTAAAAGAAAATGAAAACTGGACTTATAAAAAATTTCCTAAAAATTGGACATGGACAGGATCTGGATCAACTGGTAATTCTAGGTATCCAAGAGAGGAACAATTTAATGGTCCTGTAAAATATAGAGAAAAAATGATAAATATATTAAAAGATAAATTTACAGAATTAGAGAGGAAAGGTATAGTTATTAGATTTAAAATAAAAGATAGTTATAAATAATAATATATTATAAAAAAGTTTTTGGGGTGGTATTTCAGATAAGGATAAGGTTGACAATTTATTATTTACTATAATAATGTAGCAATACAAAATAAACTTTTATACTCTAAAAATGTTCTTTGCTAAGGTAGAAAATAAATTATATATAATTAAAAAAATAAATTAATTTATGGTATAAAAATTGAATTCAAATTATATAATTAAATGAATTTAAGAATATAAATTATATAATTATAAAATATATTTTATAAGTTAAAAAGGACTTATTATTTAATGAAAAAAATAGAAATGTCAGATTATGAAATAGTTAAAAATTCATCTTATAAAAGAGAACAGTATTTAGAATATGAGATTCCTGTTTCAGAAAAAGAAAAAACTCTAAAACCAGAAGAAAAAACTCTAAAACCAGAAGAAAAAACTCTAAAACCAGAAGAAAAAATATGGGTTTATAAAAGTCCATTTATACCTTTATCATTCAATAAAGAACATGAAATGAATATAAATAATGAAAAAAATACTAATAAAAAAATCATATTTTCAATTGAAGGTAATATAGGAGTTGGTAAAAGTACTTTTATAAAATTATTAAAAGAAAAATTACTAGTAGGGACAGAATCGTCAATAAAAAAAAAGAAAACAATTGATTTTTTAGATGAACCGATAGATGAATGGTTAAGTATTAAAGATGAAAATAATATAAATATACTAGATTATTTTTATAAAGATAAAAATAGATGGGGCTATACATTTCAAAGTATAACATATACAACTAGATTACAAAGATTATTAGATTCATTAGATAATCATAATATTATATTTCAAGATAGAAGTTTAAGTGCTGATGTGAATACATTTGCTTTAATGTTATACGATCAAGGTATTATGAATAAAATAGAATGGGAATCATATAATAAATGGAATAATATATATAATAAATATTTTAATTATGATAATCATATTAAACATATTGTTATTTATTTAAGATGTGAACCTGAATTATCTTTTTCAAGAATTAAAATTAGAGATAGACTAGAAGAAACAGGTAAAAATGCTATATCAATAGATTATTTAAAAGAATTACATAAATATCATGATAACTGGTTATTGTACAGAGAAGATACTATAATTATAGATGCAAATAAAGATTTTTTAAACGATAAAGATTATTTTGAAAAAATGTATGAAAGAGTTTATAAGATTTTACAATCTTATATTTAATTATTAAAGATATTTATAAAAAAATAATTATATAATATAACAATTTAAATTGTTATATTAGAAGGTTCAAGTAGTTATTTTTAATTTATATATTCACAATAAGGATTATCACATTTTCCTAAGATATCTATTTTTATTAAATTACCTTTTCTATTATGAAATAAACCTAAAATATAACCATGATAACATGTTCTAATAGATAAATCAGCAACTTGTCTAACTAAATGATCAGATGTATCTCCATAAATTAAGTATTGATTTATAATATAATTTTTGATAGTTTTATCAAACATTTTATATTTTTATAGTTATAATTTATTTATATTTTTATTTTAAAATCAATTAATTATGAAAAACTAGTTTAAACATATAAATATTTGAAATTTAAATAATTGAAATTTAATTTTTAGTTATATATCATTCTATAATATATCATAAAATAGATATATCATAAAATAGATAGATACAACTATGAATAAAAATTTAATTTATAAAGGAATAATTCCTTTTATTTTTATTTTATTATTATGTTTTACTCTATCTAATGGTAAATATTTTTATAAAAATACAGATATAGAAAACAGAGATGAAAATTATGATGTTATTAATTTAACTGATATTGAATTTATGAATATAGAAGATAAAGAATATTATGATTATTTCACTGAAAAAATAGTTCAAAAAATATTATATCATATAATGGACAATTGTCATTATAAGTATAAATGTTTATTATATGAATTTAACAATTTAACTAATAAATATTTAAAAAGTATTGGTATATATAAATATAATATTATTAGTAATAATTATAATGATAATTTACAATCTATTTCATTTAGTAAATATTTTTATAAAAATATAGATAATAGAGTAGTTATATATGAATTTAACTGTTTATTTAGTCCTGTTTATAGATATATAACTAAAATGTGTGAATTTAATACTACATGTATAAACGAACAAGTTTATGATTATTCTAGTTTTTTATTTGTTTAACATAACTAGTCCTCTATAAAAGGGCTAAGTTCCTTTTAATTTAATTCACTATAAAAATATAACTTATTAATAAGTTATATTTAAAATAAATTTATAAAGTATTAGTTAAATATAAACCTAAATTAGGATATTTAATTTGAATATCATCAATAGAATTAAAATTTTCATTTACATCTTTATATTTCAATGTAAATGTGTTATTTTTATTTTTAGTAATAATACCTAAATTATTAATAGGTTCTCTTGTTGTTATTTGAAATTTTCTATAATCACTTAATTCTTGATTATTATTTCTTATATTAAATTCATTAAACGTTTCAGGTACTGTTATATCTAATATATCATTCTTTGAGTCATTATCTAATAATTTAGATTGTTCTATAAATGGATAAACTATTGTATCTAAATATGTATCCATATTATTTAAAAATCTACTTAAATTAACTGATGCTATTAAAGCACCTTTATTACTTTCTAATGATTGTTGTAAAGTATTACATTTAGTTGATAATTTAGGTAAATAGTCTCTTAATGATCTAAATATAGAAGTAAATCTAGGTTTAGAATAAGATAAAGCTTTATCTCTTTCAAATTCATTAGGTGCATTATTAATAATTCTAGTCATAATATTTTGTAATTGTTTACTTTCATTAATATCTTCGTTTAATCTATCGATAAATTCTTTTATATTTTTAAAATAGGAATTATTTATCTTTTTATATTTTCCATTATTTGTTTTATATATTATAATTTCTCTTGGATCGCCTCCATTAGGTTTTAAATATTTACATGTATTATCTTCTCCTATATAAAATTTAGTTTTAATTATATCTTTATCTTTATTATATACATAAAGTTTATAATATAAAAGATAACCTACAGCTAATAAAGTAATAAAAGCTAATAATTTTCTAACTAATTCACTTTGACAACATAATATTGTTGTTAAATCTTTTTTCATTAAAATAGTAAGACTGCAAGTTACAGCAACTATCATAACAATAATACATGATATTATTTTTAAATTTTCCTTATCTAACATTTTTATAATATATTAATATATTATAAAAAAAATTTTATTTACTCCAAATTATCTAATGATGTCGCATAAGGTTGGGATCTATCTAATTGATACTCTTCTTCTTTAATAGTAGACAATACATTTTCATCACTCATATATTTAATCAATGGATTTTTAGCTGCATTTGCTCCAATGGCTTCCAATGCATTTTTATATTTTTGTAAAAATTCATCTTTATAATCAGGATGTTGAGTATCAATATTAGAAATTTGTTCTTGAGTTTTATCAATAACTTCATTACATTCTTTAATTCTTTTATTACATTCATCTAACATATATTGAGCATTTGCTTTTTTTACTCTTAATTGTGTATAATAATCTAAATCTACATATTCTTCTTCTTGTTTTGTTTCTTTATGTTCATTTAATAATCTATTTTGTCTTTCTTGAATCTCTTCTATCTCTTTCTTTTCTTCTTCTTTCTTTTGTTTAATATTTTCTTTAACTGTATCTTCTATTTTTTTACGAACATCTATTTCTCTTGTTGATTCGCAATACATACTATTATCTGCCATTATAGGAAAGTCCTTTCCTACATATGTTATATCTATCTCACTATAACTATCATATCCTCTTACTAAATTCTCTGCCCATCTCTCTGCTTCATTCATATTAGGAAATGTTCCTCTTACTTTTAATACACCAAAACATCCTTGAGAGTCAGGTTTAGCATTTCTAGAGGGAATAAAAGAAATAAGAGAAAAAGATTGACCAGGAAGATGAGGATCAACTCTAAATTTAGTTCTTTTAGGAAAATCTAATTGAATATAATCTTTTTTTAAAAGAGATTTTAATGCTTTTGATGTTTCTTCGTTTGTTAAATCAGGAGATGATGGTTGAGATTGAGGTAATGATTGAATACATTCAGGAATTATAGTAGATGTAGAATTTTTAACTTCTTCATCTGCTTTAAAAATATTTTGATCTTGATTAACGGGTAAACTCATTTTTATATTTACTTATTATAAATATAAAATAGACTTTTAAATTATAATTTTAATTAAAATTATAATTTTATTTCATTTTTTAAAAGAAAAATTTATTTTTTATAAAAAAAGATTAATTTCCAAATGGAAAATTAAGCAGTATTATCCTTCTTATAAACTTTTTAAATATAAATTATATTCTTCTTCTGTTAATTGTGTATTATTTATCCACCATTCTCTATATCCATCTGAACATTCTAACGCAGGTCCGTCTATTCTATGTTTATAATTATTTATATACCATATTTTAGATTTTTTTATTCCATCATCATTTTCTACAGCAGGTCCATCCTCTCTATGTAAAGATCCATTTATCCACCATTGTTTTGTTTCAGAAGTTATAAGAGCTGGACCATTTATTCTATGTAATAAACCATTTCTATTTTTCCATGATTGTTTTGTTGAAATATTAATTTCATATTTATTTTTATTTTGAATATTTATAATTTTATTTCCTTCTAAATTAATATATGGAAAAACATGATTTGATTGTTCTAAATATACATCAATATAATCCATATGATAATTATATATATCTAGGAGTTCTTGTGTCTCATCTATATTTTCTGTTTTACTTATAATATATTCTTTTAATTCATTTATTAAATCATGATTGTATTGAGATAAATTTTTATCTTTTTGATCAAATATTTTTTCTAATTTTGAATCACAATAAAATAAAGATAAAGAGTCCTCTGATAATTCGCATAAATCTAAATATAATTTATTTTTAAAAATATAATCTTTAACTCTATGTATTATTATTTTAATATGTAAATGAGATCCTTTTTCAATATTACATATATCACATAATTCATCTGATAATAAATATATATTTGACATATCTGAATATGTTTTTTGTTTATCAATAAAAATTTATTTATTTCTTTATTTTATCTTTTAATTTTCATTTTTTTATTTTACAATTTAAAGATTTATTCTATTTTAAAATATAATTTAAAGATATTCATATTATAATATGTATAATAACGTCCTATTATAATATGTATAATAGGACGTATAGCTCAGATTGGTTAGAGCGCTGGTCTTATAAGCCGGAGGTCACGGGTTCAATCCCCGTTATGTCCATATTTTATTATTAATAATAATAAAATATATATTTTATTTATAAACCTAATTCTTTTTTTTCTTTATAAGTTTTATAAAGAAAATATGAAGTAATTATTAAAAATATAATATTAACTATAATTGCAACTATATTTCCTATTTTATTCATTATAGAATTTGATTCTTCTGAATTTGTTGGTGTTTGACCATTTATCGTTGATGTAGATTTATCAGAAGAAGTAAATAATTTATATATATTATACCCTATTGATGATAAATTTAGTAAAATAAATACAACACCTATTCCTATCTTTATGTTATATTCTGTCCCTGTATCTTTTTTCAAAGTTTGTTCAAATTTTGATTCTTGTTGTTGAAAATTTGTTTGTTCAAATTTTGTTTGTTCAAATACTGGTTGTTCTATTTTTGGTTGTTCTATTTTTGGTTGTTCTATTTTTGATTGTTCTATTTTTGGTTGTTCTATTTTTGATTGTTCTATTTTTGATTGTTCTATTTTTGGTTGTTCTATTTTTGGTTGTTCTATTTTTGGTTGTTCTATATTAGTATTAGAAGAATTATTTAAATTTTCTGAACTATTTGTTGGAATATTTTTGGTAGGTATTTCTAATTCTTTTTTTATATCATTTTTTATTATTGGATAAAATTGAGAATAAATAATATCATTCATATCACGATATAATTGTTGATATATTTGTTGATATATTTGTTGATATATTTGATTAGAATCAATTTGTGGTTGTGGATAATAATAATTCATTTGATTATATATTATTTAATAATATATAATTATTTTTTATTTTTTAAAATAATATTGGGTAGGTGTTGAATAATGATACTGATCTAATAATTTATTTGCAGTTCCTTGAATTAACATATTACTTTCTGATTCTATTTTACTTTGAGATAATTTAGTTATTTCAAATAAAACACTAACTTGTTCTAAAGGATCGCATTCAATAGGAAAAACACCAATATAATCTTGGAAAAAACTATCTCTATTATTAGGTTCAAATTGAACGATTTGACCGTTTGGTAATAAAATATTAAAATGCAAACTATCATTCTCTTTAAAAGAAATAGTTTGTTCCATATTAGAAAATTGAAAATTATAAAATTGTTGATCAGCTGATAAAAATAATGAACTTATAGGAACTTTAAATAATGCTTGTAATGAATAATTATTATTACTATATATTGCATTTGTTGATGTTGTTGCATTTGCTGAATATAATGATACATATAAATATGGATAATCTTGTAATCTACCTCCATAACCATTTAATATATATCTATTAGGAACTGTCATTGATGTTAAATATATCTTATATGGAGCTGGATTCCCTATTACCTGATTTCCACTATATCTTAATGGTACTACATTATCTCTTGAAAATTCTAATATTTCATATGTTACACCTGCTTGCGGTGCTACTCTTAATGGTGTAGCTAATTGTGCTTCTTTAGTTATACCATTATAAGATATTATTCTAGCATATTCATATGATACAGGAGGAGTAAATACAGGAGGATTTTCAGAACCATTAGGTAAAAATACATAAAAATTATTATAATAATTATCTATTGCTGATGCTCCTGCATTTAAAAATATAGTTTGTGTTGTTGGAGCGTTTGCACTTGTTAATAAAGGTCCTTCAAATGGTTCTTCTTTTCTAATTGTATATTGAGTTAATGCAGGGAAAGGACCTCCAAAAGCAGGAGTTACAGTAACTATTTGTGTAATTTCATTATATGAAGTAATAAGTCTAAAAATACCACCAATTTCAATATAAGAATTTCTATAAAAATTTTTAATACTTGAACTATTAACAGATAAGGGTATTTGAGTAGGTGTAGATAAAGCACTAGTTAAATTTACTTCATATGGAAATGCTAATAATATAGGATCTAAAGCATTAGAAGGAGTATTTCTAGTAGCAGCATTAATATCAACAACAAAATCAGTAGATAAAGGCCATAATTTTCTATTTCTATAAGTAGAATCCAAATCTATATATTTCTTTTGATTAATTAATGTATTTGTATTCATTTATTATATTATAATATATATTATATTATAATATTTTTTATTTAAATTATTCTTTATTTGTTTTTATCTATTTTATAAAATTATTTTTAAAAGTAGTAAGTACTTTTAAATTCCGGTTGAACCAAATCCTCCTTCATTTCTTTCTGTTTGTAATAATTCTTCTTTATTATTTACTTTTGTAATTTCAGGTGTTTCTATTCTCTCTAATATTAATTGTGCTATTCTATTACCTACTTTAATTTCATAAGTAGATAATGAATTATTAATAAATAATACTTTTACTATACCTCTATAAGTTGAATCTACTACTCCTGCTCCTACATCTATACCTTTACAACTTAAACCGGATCTTGGAGCTATTCTTGCATATGTATTACTTGGTATCTGTATAATTAATCCTGTTGATACTAATTTTCTTTCTCCTGGTAATACTGATATATCTTCAATTGATGTTAAATCATAACCAGCACAACCATTATCAGCTCTTAAAGGGAGAGTAGCAAGAGGAGAATCTAAAAAAACTTTAAAAGACATTTTTATTAGTTTTCTTTAAATAGATACATATAAATATATAAATAACTATTTAAATTCATTTATTCTAATATTTGTTTTAAATCATAATCATGAAAAGATAATTCATCATTTGTAATCTCTCTTTCAATATATTGTTTATTTAAATTTAATAAATTACACAATGATTTAGGTAAATAATTTTTAATATTTGTAATAACAGATTCAACAAATGATATATGTTTATCCATCCTATTTGTATCCTTTTTTACATTTCTTATTTCATTTAATAAATTATTATTATATTCTGAATTCTTAATAATTATATTTTCAATTATATTTAATCTATTCTCTATAGAATTATTTTGATCTTTGATTAATTTAAAATTCTCTATTACAAAATCTAATTTTGAATTTAATATATTTATATTTACATTATTTATCTCATCCATCTCTATTTTATATCCTATATTTATTATTAATATAATTTTAAATTTAATTATATTAATCTATTTATATATTATATTAAATATATAATACTATGAATAATTTAAATCAAGATTTTGATTATGCTATTATAGGGGCTGGTCCTACTGGTCTCACTATCGCTTATTATTTAAATAAATATGGTAAAAAATGTATTTTAATTGATAAAAATGATGATATAGGAGGTTGTCATCGTGTTAACAGAGTTGATAATTTATTTGTAGAACATGGTCCTAGAGTCTATAGTGATGCATATGTTAATTTTAGACAATTATTAAAAGAGTGGAATTATAATTTTTATGATTTATTTATTAAATATGATTTTCAAATTAGTAATATAGGAGGAAAATCAATACAAAGATTAAATAATAAAGAAATAACATTATTTATATTAGAATTTATAAAATTAATATTAGGTAATTATAATTCAAAATTTATTTCTGTAAAAGATTTTCTTGATAAAAATAAGTTTTCTGATAATGCTAAAGATTATTTAGATAGAGTTTGTAGATTAACTGATGGTGCTGGTAGTGATAGAACTAGTTTATTTCAATTTTTACAATTAATTAATCAAAATTCTTTTTATAATTTATATCAACCTTCTAAACCTAATGATAAACTCTTATTTAAAATTTGGAAAGAAAAATTAAATGATATTCCTATTTATTTAAATACATTAGTATCTAAAATTAATATTTCTAATAAAGACAATGAAAAATTTATAGATTCTATTACTTTAAAAATAAATAATGGTTCTTTTGATTTAAAAGCTAAAAAATATATTTTTTGTATTCCTCCTAAACCATATTATGATTTAGTTTATCCTTTATTAAATTATGATGAAAATTTAAAATTAAAACATATTGTTAATAATAACTCTTATATTAATGATATTCCTATTATTTTTCACTGGAATAAAAAAATTAATTTAAATAAAATATGGGGATTATCTGAATCTGATTGGGGTATTGCTTTTATTGTATTAAGTAATTATATGAATTTTGAAGATAATAGAAGTCAAACTGTTATATCAACTTGTATTACTAGAATTGATTCTATATCTAAATATACAAATAAAACTGCTAATCAAACTAATGATAAATATCAACTTGTAGATGAAGTTTTTAGACAATTAAAATTATCTTATCCTGATTTACCACCTGCTACTTATTCTATTTTAAATCCTGGTGTTTATAGATTTAATAATCAATGGATTGAAACAGATACTGCTTTTGTATCTACTAAATTTCAAGAATATATAAATAATAATCAATTTTTATCTCTTAAAAATATAAATAATTTAAATTATGTAGGAACACATAATGGAAATAGTAATTATTATTTTACTACTTTAGAAAGTGCATTACAAAATGCTTTATATTTTTTAAATACAGATAAAAATTTGAATATAAAAATACCAATAAAAAAACCATTAGAATTAGTATCTATAATAAGATTAGTTTTATTAATTATATTAATAGTTATAATATATAAATTTTATATAAAGAAAAATAAAAATTCAATATAAAATTAAATTAAATAATATTTTCATATTTAATTATTAATTAAATATGAGTAATCAAGATCTTAAAGATATTATTGAAGATTGGTATATATTAAAAAAAAAATTAAAAGATATTGAAAAAAAAATTGATTCTAATCGGGAAATTATTATTGATTATATGGAAAGAAATTCTATTGATAAAGTTATAACTGATAATTATATTGTTAAGAAAAAAAATATGGATAGAGAATATATTGCTAAAAAAGATTTACCTTCTGATATATGGAATAGATATTCTAGAAAAATGAATTATAGTATTTATAAAATTAATTTAAGAAAATAAATAATAATTTATCCCTTTATATTTTCATCTAATTCGTATAATATAGATTGTTTTTCTATTATATCAAATAATTCATCAAAATATTTTCTTTTATATTCTTCATCTATATATTTATATGTTGTATCTATTATCTTTAAAAAATCTCTTTTAAAGTTCTTATATTTTTCATATTTTTCCTCTCGATTATCATCTTTTAGTATATATTCTTTTATATTACAAAAATGTTCATGTATTTCAAATTGTAATTGATTTATCTCTAATGCCATTTCTATTATATCATTTTCTCTTTCTATATCTTCATTATATTCTTCTCTTATTTCTTCTGAACAATTATTTAATATATTTTCAAATTCTTTTTCATTTTCTTTTTCTTTAAGAGAATTAAGATCTTTTAAATAATCATCTTCATCATCACTATCAGAAGAATGAAAACATAATATATTTTCATATTCTTTTAATTCTTTTGTTTTATAATCTAATTTTTCTTGTAATTCAAATAGTTGAATATCTTTTTTTTTATTATTTTCAATTAATTCTTCTACATATTCTGATATAGATATTATATCTAGTTGCATTGTTTTATTAAATAATCCTATTTTATTTTTAATTAAATCATTAATAATATAATATTCTAATAAAGTTTTAATTTTAGTTTCTTTATTTTCCATTTTATAATAATATTATTATATAATAATATATACTATTATTTTTAAATCTAAAATAATTAATTGATTATTATAACCTATTTTTATATTAAAATATAATATTATTATTCTAGTTCAAAATTACTTATAAAATGACTTTACCTTTAGAAATTGATTCTTATATTAAACTTTTAAATAAAGAACTAAATATTGATACAAAAACATTAATTGATTTATATCTTAATTTAAAGAATTCAAATAATAATAATATAAAACCTAAAATATTTAATAATCCTAAAATGAGTTCAAATTCAAAATGTATTTATGTTATTAATAAAGGTAAAGATAATGAAAGAGTATGTGGTGTTAAAACTGAATCAGAATATTGTAAAAAACATACTAAAACTTCTGATACTGAAATTAAAGATAAAGTAGTAACTGAAACAAAAAATGATGTTATTGATATGAAAAATATTTCTTTATCATCTACATCTTCTTTAAAAGAAGGTTATTGTAATAAAATTTTAAAAACAAATAAACAATGCGGTAATAAAGCAAGTGTTAATGGATTTTGTAAAAAACATTTAGATAATGAAGATCAAACTAAAAATAATGAAGAAAAAAAAAATACTGAAGATCTAGATAAAAATAAAGGTAAAAAAACATCTAAAAGAACAGTCGATGAATCTAAAACACGAGGATTAGAGCCCTCTGTAAAAGAAACTATACGTTCTATTAATGCTAATAATCAACAAAAAGATACTGAATTAATTAATAAATTAGTATCTAAACGTATTGGTTCAGAAAAAACTAAAATTCAATTAAAAAGAAACACTTTTAATAATTATGAACATGTTGATACCGGTCTAGTTTTTAATACTAATAATCAAGTTATTGGTAGACAAAATAATGATGGTAATTTAATTGAATTAACAATTGATGATATTAATCTATGTAAAGAATACAATCTTGATTATATTTTACCTGATAAATTAAAAAATACTACTTCAAAAACTAATAATTCTTTACCTGATTCTGATCACGAAGATTGTAATTGTGAAGATGATGAAGATGATGAAGATGAAAACGTAGAGGAAGAAGAAGATTATGAAGATGATGATTGAAAAATTTATTTTTCTTTATAAAAAAAATATTTTATATCTAAAAAGATATAAAATAAAATTTTCAAAGGATAAAAATCCTTTTTAATTAATTTTAACAAAAAAATAATGTCTCTCATACTGATATTTTATATCTTTTAAATCAAATCTTTTAAAAAAAGTCGACGTTGGAAATGAACATGATTTTTCTATATATTTTACTTTATCTTGATAATGAATATTTTGAACTGAACGTCTATTATTTTTTAAATTACTTTTAAAACTATTTAATTCTTTATTTGATTTATATTTTTTTATTTGAATATTATATGTCATTAATATATCATAATTATTTCGGATTTTAATTCCTGTTTCCTCTTCAAATTCTCTTATTGCACATAATTCATATGATAATAAATCTTTTTTTTCCATATTACCTCCTGGTATACATATATTTGGATTTGGATAATATTTTAATTGTCTTTTTGTTTGTCCTTTAGGTTCAATATTAAAAATAAATAAATAATCATCTCCTTCAAAACTAATAATATGGTGAAGAAAATGAATAACAGGATCAATAATATTATCAATATTTAAATTTTTAATATTATCAATAGTATTAAATTTATCAAAATTTTTAATTATATTTAAAATATTTTCTTCATTCTCACTATTTTTATTTAAATATAATATGTTATCTTCATTTAAATTTTCATATCTATTATAATGTTCAAAAGTTTCTGTCTTTTTCTCTGATAATATATCTTTTAATAATTTATCATCTTTTTCTTTATCATATAAGATATTCCCATTTTTATCTTCTATTTTAAATATTTTATTATCCCTTATTTCATAAATTTTATCAATCTTATTTAAAGAATTAATTATAGATTTGTTTTCTTTATATATTTCTCTTTTTTTTTCATTTTGATTTGAAGTTATTTCTTTATTAGAGGACATTTCCTCTTTAGATTTAAAATCTATGGATATATTGTTATTTTTTTTATTGATGTCTCGTGTATCGTCTATACAATCGTTTATTGTATTATAGGACTTATCCTCCTTATTTTCTTCTTGTCTAAAATAATTATCTAAATAATTATTTAAATAACTTTTATTTTCAGTTATTGATTTACTTGATTTTATTAATTCTAGTAATTCTTTTTTTCTTATTCCTAAAATTGCACATACTTCTCCAGTTGGAGTTCCGTCATATTTTTTTTCAATATAATATAATTCTGAATTATCAATTTTATAACCACCTAATTTAATAAAATCAGAAATTTTCATAGCAGCAAAAAGATAACCACATCGTTTGATAAAATTATTATTTTTATCTCTATAATTTATATCTCTGTCTCTGTTAACATTATTTTTACTTTTATTCATTAAATATAAAATATATATTATGATTAATTTTATTTAAACCAAATTATTTTATTTATCATTTATTATTTTTATTATTTTTCTTTCATAAAATTTATTTATTTATTTATTTATATTTATAAATATGTCTGAAAATAATAGTTGTTTATTTAATGAACTCTTATATTTTGATCCTTCTAAACCTTCTCTTAAACTAAATTCTTTAATCATTATTGGTATATGTGTTATGATTGTCGGTAATTTAATTTTTGTTAGTTTAATTAAATTATTTGGTAAAAAAATTGAAAATGAAATTGATAAAGAATCTAAAGATGGTTTTCATTCTTATAAAGATAAAAAAATTAATCCTACTACTTTATATTTAAGTGATATATTAAATAGTGTAATATATGCTCCTATAACTGAAGAATTATTCTTTAGATTTTTCCTTTTAAAAACTTTATTAGTTAGAAAATATGATTTGAATTTTCATACTGCTAATATCATTCAATCTCTTATTTTTGGCGGTTTTCATTTAACTAATCAAATTTATACTGAACAAAAAACTACTACTACTATGATTCAAATGTTATCAGCTGTTATTAATGGTCTTATAAATGGTTATATTTATAAATATACTAATAGTATTATACCTAGTATTGTATCTCATATCTCTAATAATTTAGTAGCTTCTCATTTTAATTTCCAAAAATATTCTACTTTTTATGATAAAATAACTCAAAATATTATTTTTTTAAATAAAAATAATACATCTTTTTAAATTTTATATTTATAAAATTATTTTTTATATATGTTTATTTTATACTATGTCTACTGATTTATCTTTTTTAATTATCAGAATTTCTCTTGGATTACCTATACTTCTTCACGGCGCTCAAAAATTATTCGGTTTATGTAATGGTTCTGGTCTTAAAAAATGGATCGATTATATTACTTCTCAAAATATACCTATGACTAATACTAAATTCCCTAAATTTATGGCTATTTTAGCTGCTTTAATAGAATTCTTTGGTGGTTTATTTATTCTTTTCGGTTTTTATATTAAATATGCTGCTATCGCTGTAGCATTGTTTTTATTAGCCGCTATTAAATTAGTTCACTGTGAAGAAAAAGGTTATTTCTTACAAAACGGTGGATTTGAATATTGTTTAACTCTTTTATTATTATGTATAGTATTAATTATAAACGGAGGTGGTTCTTATCAATTACAAAAAAAATAATTTATTTATAAGAAAAAAACTCAACTAAAACTAAAGTCTGAAAATTTGTCAATCTCATTAATCCTAATATTATATCAAATTTGATATAATATTTTATGTTTTTTTAATCAAAAAATAAATTATAATTTATTTTTCACTATAAACTATATCTTTATATAATTTATATAATTCTTCATCATTCTCTTCTTTTATCATATAATCTAATAATTCTAAAAAATCATTTTTATCTTTACTTTCATGATAGACTCGTTCATCGTCTATAAATTCTTTATTTTCAATACTTTTTATCTCTAAAGGGCTAACTACTTTTAAATCTTTTTTTTTAAATATAATCTTTTTTATTCCTTTTGATTCTAATATTTTTTTTAATTTATCTGTTTTTTTATATTCTTTAAAATATGTTTCATCTCCACTTACTACTAGTTTTATCTCTTCATTATTCTTAATATTTAATTTATCTATCTTCTTCTCTATATCTTCGACATCCATATATATTATCCTTTTTGTTGGTAATTCTAAATTTATCTCTTTAATTTCTATCTCTTCTTTTATTATAACTAAACTTATCGTTTTATCTTCTCCTTCTCCATATGCTATCTGTCTACTACTACCTGTATAATATAAATTATCTTTTACCCATTGTTTATCATGTATATGACCACTTATACATAATGGATATTCTACTTCCCATTCTTCTACATTTTCAGCTTTTATAGCTCCCATTTTAGCTCCATTTAATAATTGATGACAAAATATGATAGTACTATTTTTCCAATCTTTATCTTTCATTGTATTTAACGCTTCTATTAATCTTCCATCTGGAACATATGGACATAATGTTAAATAATCTTCTTTATCAATATCTATACTTATCACTTTATCTACAACTTTAATATTATTCCATTCTTTTAAACAATTCATCCAATGTCCTTCATTTAAAAAATTTGTATTTGTTGTCATATCATGATTTCCTACTATTACATATACTTTATCTTTTTTATATCTTACTAACATTTTAAAAAATTCTAATGCTATATTTAATGCCTCTGTATGAACTTTCTCATGTGTATGTAATATATCTCCTAATACTATTACATAATCTATTTTAGTAATATTCTCTTCTATATATTCATCTATCTTTCTTATAAATTCATATGATTCTGGTATATTATCTATTTTAAAATGAATATCTCCTATTACTAGAACTCGTTTATCGTCTAATATATTTGAATTCATCTTTTTGTCTTTTAATACTATTTATAAATTAATAAATTTATTATCATTTATTTATATTATTTTATCCTTATAAAAAATATAATCAAATTTATTTTATTTAAATAAATAATTATTTAAGTAATTCTTTAATATTTATATACTATATTAAATAATATGTCAAGTTCTATAGATAATTTTTCTCATCAAAATGATGGCGATATTGATGAATTATCATCTAATACAGATAATAGACCTAGATTAGAATGTAATTTCTGTAAAACTATTGTATTAAAACATAATCTTAAAAGTCATCTAAATACTAAAAAATGTAAATCTTTTCAATTGAATAATAATTCATCTTCTGAAAAAAACATTCAAAATTCTTTAATTGAAAATAAAGAAGTTCTCAATCATAATGATCAAAAAAATGAAGATTTAAGTATAGAAAAAAAACAAAAAACTAATAAAAGACCTCGTAAACAAAACTCTTCTACTTCTCATCCTAATAATGATATTAAATCTGATTCTATTAAAAATGAAGAATTAATAATAAATATAGATACAGATAGTACTAGTCATCTTCTAGAAAACTCGTCTAAAATAAAAAAATCTAAAAAAGAAAAACCTTTAAAGAAAAAAAAATCTAAAGCGTTTGAAGAAAATAAAAATAACTCTAATGATGATATAGACAATGAACAAGTCCTCGATAAAAATATCACACATATTAAAGAATTAGAAAAAGATAATTTTACTGAAGTTAAAAAAAATATTATACTAGAAGAAATAGACGATGAACGAGTCATCGATAAAGATTTAAATAAATCACCTTTAGACTATTTTTTAAATATACTAAATTCATCAAATAAGGAAAATTTTACTATTAATGATGATAATGATAATGATGATAATGATGATAAAAAAAAAGATTTTTTTATAAATAATGATGATGATATTGATGTTGATGATTTACTATCAGATGAAAAAGAATTTAATAATTATATTAAAAATATTTTAGAAGATGATAGTGATAACGATATAGATATATCAAATAAAGAAGAAGAAGAACAAGAAGAACAACAAGAAGAACAAGAAGAACAAGAAGAAGAAGAACAACAAGAAGAACAAGAAGAACAAGAAGAACAAGAAGAAAAAGAAGAAAAAGAAGAACAAGAAGAACAAGAAGAACAAGAAGAAAAAGAAGAAAAAGATGAAGAACAACAACATATACTTGAATGGGAACAAGAACAAGAAATACTTGAAGATGAATTAAGATATTATGAATATGCTAGACAAGAACAAGAAGAACAAGAAGAACAAGAAAAAAAATCTGAAATTAGTAGTAAAGTTATTAATAAAGATGATACTATTTATAAGGAAGATAAGTCCTCTAATAAAAAAGTATATACAGAAAAAGATATAAAAGATATGTGTGATGAATATGATAGAATACAATATAAATTAGAGGTATTTAATAGAGATAATAGAAAATTAAAACAAAAATTAGATGAATATAAATATGAAAATAGAGAATTAAGAAAAATATTACTAAACTTAACTAGTCAATAAATTAAAAAATATTTTATATAAATTATTATATAAAATATTTAGTTTAAAATTAAAAGGATTTATTTATCTTAAACTAAATTAATCGTATCATCTTTATAGATTGATACGATATTTTTACTATTTAAATCAATTTCTTTAATTTTTATCCAGTTATTACTAATTATATTATCTAGACCTCCATCCCTTTTATTCATTGTTAATAATGTTTTAATATCATAATTATTTTTAATTGATCTAAATTTATTTTGATATTGATTCGCCTTATATTGTCTTGGATATATAAAAAATGGAAATTTTATAGGTGTAATTAAAGGTATATTATTAGTATATGTTTCAGTAGAACCATAGTCAATAGTTATATTTTGATTATTAATTGTATAATAATCAAAAATATTTTTAATTTTTTGAAAATAAACATCTACATCATCTTTCAAATATTCTGAATTTTTTAAAAATGTTGAATTATTATTACATAGTGAATATACAGATATAGAATTATTATGTAAATTACGAATATATATATGAAGAGGTAATTTAATTGAATAATAATCAAACATATTATAATCTTTTAATAGATATGGATTATCATTAAAAAATACTTTTAAATAAGGTATTTTAAATATAGTTAGATTATTATGATTAAAAAAATTAATTTTCCCCTTGTAAAGATTAGTATTTGAACATGTTGATATATTTCTAAGAGTACTTAGTTGTTTTAAACTTCTTAAATTTTTTATAAATATCATGTTTTGATATATGTATATTTTTATTTATTAATAGTATATTATTTTATCTTTAAATATCAAAACGAGTAATATAACCAACTTTAGTAAACCAAATTTTCATACCTTTACATAAAGAATAAGAAGTATTATATTTAAAAATTAAAAATATTAATGTTAAAAATCCAATATCATCAATATTATTAAATGTATTTAAATCAAAGTTTATATTATATGATTTAACAGTAGATATAAATTTTTCATCCTGTAATTTATTTAATAAATCTGTGTTTTTTATAATCTGAGATTTTATATATTCAAATTCTAATACTTCATAATTTTTATTATCTAATAATTCATCTATATAATTTTTTAATTCAATACTATTTTCATCGTAATTTAAATATCTTATCTTTATTAATATCTTTATCATTATAAATTTTTTAATACAAAAAGCATAATTTCTTCTTATATCTATTTGATTTTTCAAATTTAATAATTCTATTTGTTTTTCATGATATAAATTGCATTTTTGTAATTCTTTTTTATTTAATTTATCAATATATAATTTTATAAAATTTTCATAATTATTTTCAGTTAATCTTAACATATAATTATTATAAAAATCATTTTCTTTTTGTATATCTAAATAAGGTTTAGGATATACTAATTTTTGAATTTTACCTTCTTCATATAACTTCTTATTTATATTTATAAATAATAAATATAATGATATTAAATTATCTATACTACTTTTAGGTCCTGTTCCACATACTAAACCAGATGGAACAGCTTTACTTAATTTACCAACTTTAGTTATTTTAGGTTCATATTTAACAAAACGAAATTCTTCATTTTCATCAATTTTACCATAATAACCATATGGATTTTTTTCTGTTAAATTATCTTTTAGATTTTTAAGATATTTTTTAAATAATTTTTTAATATATTTACTTTCTCTTTTTAAAATTGAATTATCGTCTTTAATTATATTAGATGATTTATCATCTTTATCATTTTCTTCATCTTCTAAAATTTTTTTCCATAAAAATAAATTATCTCTAGTTTTTTCATCAGCAGATATACATATATTTTGTTTTAATTTATTAATATCATTAATATCTTTTTTATTTAAATAATAAAGTTCATTAAAATTCTCTGTCTTAATAAATAAAAAATATGATATATAATATATATTTTCTGTTTCTGTATCTTTAATTTCTATCACATAATCTATATATTTATCAACAAACCATCTTTTAAAAGGATTCATATCATACTGAATCATATTATCTATATAATATTTTCTAATTAAATTATCTAATATATTATCATCTAATATATTCATTATTTTATCTATATTATTCTTTGATTCTATTGTTTCAAAATTATCTATTATAAATTTTAATGTTTTATCTATATTCTTATAATTCTCTCTTAATATATACTCATTAAATGTTATATTCTTATTTAATGATGGATTTGATGTATAATAAAAATATGTAAATTTACATGTTATTCTTGGATCATCTGTTAAAAAATATATATTTCTATCTTCTCTTAAATAACAATCTATTCCTATATAATTCTTTATTGGTATATTATTATATATTATATCTTTTAATCCTCTTAACAATAATACAGGTTCTATATCTAAATTATTTAAATAATTAAATAATTCTTGAAAATCATAACTTGATTTAATTCTAAATAAATCTTTAATAATATCTTTAATTTTAAATATAATATCATCTGCATAAAATAAATTATATGTATCATATATTATATTCTCTTTCTCTAATTCTTTTATATCTTCTGATACATTAAAACAATCATAATTACAAACTGTATAATCACAACTTTTTGATCCATCTTCTTCTTTCAATATATTTCTCATTCTATTTAAATAACAATCTACTGATGACTGTTTCATTATTCTTTCTATCTTTTTTATATTTATATCTTTATCCTCTGATCTTAAATACATTAATAAATCTATACTATTATTTTCATTTACTTCTCTTGATGTTGTATTACTTGGTATTGCTGCTAATCTATATATATCTAATGTTCTTTCTTCTGGTTTTAATTGATCATGTGAAAATGTTCTTAATACTCTACCTATTGCTTGTTCAGTTTCAGTATTATTCCAAAAAGGAGTTAATAAATAAAATTGTCTAACATGATAAAAACTAATACCTTCGCCTATAATATTACTTCCTATTATAACTTTAAGATATTCTCCATATATATTTCTAGGATCATTGAATATATCTATTATTTTTGATATTATTGATTTATCCATTGTTTGTGATGATATTAATACTGCATATCTATTTTCTTTTTTATTTTCTTTAAAAAATGTTTCTTTATCTAAATTATCTAATGATATATGTTTATAATTTAATAAACTTAATAATTCACCTATTAAAGGAGCACCTACATTTCCACTTAATACAACATTACAATAAATAAATTGTTTTTGATTATTATTTTTTAATATATCTCTTAATACAAATTCATATTTAATTGAATGTTTTTTAATTTTATTTAATATTCTTTCTATATTTGTTCCTTCATTTAACATATATTTTTTAAATTCTTCATTTATATTATAATATTTATTTTTTATTATCATTTTTGTATTTCCTATATATGGTGGATATGAGAATAATGAACTATTTATTGAATTTCTATATAATGGACTTTTTTTACTTTCTTGATCTTTTTTTTTTGTTTTTTCTTGTAAAACTGTAGATTCTTTTATATCTTCATCTAAATTTAATACTGATTCATCTTCATATGAATCATAATCTTCAGGTTCTTCATAACTTTTATATGATTTAGATTCTAAACTAAAATTAATAATATAATTATCAGATTGATTTTTATCCATTGATAATTGTGTAGTTTTAATTTTTTTCATATTAGTAGAAACATCTCCTTTATAATTAACAAATAATTTATTACTCATCTGTCTAACATAACTAACCTTATTATAAAAGAATTGATAAAACGATTTTAATTTAATAGGATCTTCAATTAATTTATTATTTTGAAAATATATACTTTCATCTATTTGATTATCTATTGGTAACAATAAATTCATTAATGAACATATTTCTGTTGGTTTATCTCTCATAGGTGTAGCTGTTAATAATATAATTTTACAATTATCTACATTATGTAAAAATCTAAATATTTCATTATATACATCTAAATCACCTGATTCTTTCATTAATTCTTTTGATCTTAAATGATGTGCTTCATCTATAAATATATATCTATTAGAATAATTATATCGTATAGCTTCATTTGTAGATTTTTTAATTTCTTTTGCAAATTTGATAAATGAATTAATTTCATAATTTTTTCTTACATTTCTTGTCATTAAATAACTATCTCTTACATCACTTGTTTCAGATTTTTCATCTCTGTTTTTATATATATGTGGAAAACATTTATGTGATATTTCTTTTATTAAATTTTTTTCTAAATGTTCTCCTTTTATTAATACTAATGCTTTATCTGTTATTTCTCTCCTTTGATTTAATTCATATTCTTTATCTAATACTCCTTTTGTTGTATTCATTTGTTTATATATTTTCTTTTTTGATTGTTTCATATTATCCATTTCTTTTATTAATTGATAATCATTTCTATCTTTTTGATTAAAATATCTTGATAATTCTGCTATATTACTTAATAAACATGATTTCCCTGTTCCTACTTCATGAAATATTAACATTCTATTATATGGTGTATATGGTGATAAAAATCTAGCCATAAATCTTTGATGATTTAAAGGTAAATTTCTATTTAAATAATCTTTTTTTAAATTTTCAGATGGTTCTAGTTTTAATTCATTAAATTCTTTTTTTAATATAATATTATTGTATAATTCATTTTCTTCTTTCTTTTTATATAAATTATCTTGTTTTGTTTCTATTGAGGAGTATTTTTCTAAATTTTCTGGTATATAGAAAGGTAAAAAATCTTCTAATTTTAAATCCATAATTAAAAATAATATATATATTTTAAAGATTATAATTTTTAAATATAGAATAAAGACTAAATAATTTATAATTAGTATATTATATATTTATTTCATTTTTTCAGAACAAAGAAAACAATATGAGTGAATTTGTTCTTATTAAAAATAATGGTATAGGAACTATTAATGATATTAAATATCCAAATTGTTGTTTATTTATATCATTAGGTATTATTTGGAGATACATTAAATATAATGATTTTATTTTACATAAACAATTATTTGAAGAACATTTACAAAGATCTGTTTCTCCTGAAGAAATTGTTTTCTCTGTTTTAAAAGTTAAAAATACTGATTTAGTTGAAACTTTAGGTGAACAACAAATTGATACTTTAATTGAAAAATTTATAGATTATACAAATATTAAAATTTCTATTGTTTTTAATTTAACTGGTGATAAATGGGATCTTTTTAAAGATAATTCTTTACCTGAAGCTGTTATTATTCAATATCATAATCATTTTGAATGTGCCTTACCTAAATCTGTAATAGAACAATTAAAATCAAATTAATTTTTATTATATCTTTAATAAAAATTAAAAAAAATATTTTTTTTCTTCATATATAGTAAATAATATAAAAATGGCCCGTCGTTCTCGTTCTCGCGCTCGTAAATCTAAAAGAAAACTCTCCGCTTATAACAGATTTGTTAAATCCTTTGCTTCTTCTCACAAAGGTCAATTCCGTTCTGGTAAATCTTTGATGAAAGCTGCCGCTAAAGCTTATAAAGGTGGTAAATCTCCTAAATCCCGTTCTCGTTCTCGTCGTTCTCGTCGTTAAGAATAATTTAAATATATGTAATTTTTCTTTAACAAAAATTAATTTTATATTTAAAGAATTTTTAATTTAATATAATAAAATTAATATTATATTAAATGTCTAATTTTTATTTCAAAGACAAAGACCTTTCTATTTTGGATAATAATATATTAGAATCAGATTATATCCCTGAAAATAAAAATGATAGATTACTTTTTAATTTAAATAAAAATCAAATGGAATTTAATTATAAAACTTTACATTGGGGTCAAAGAAAACTTTTTTTATCTGAACTTCATTTTTTTAATAATATTATTTTAAATAAATATAAAAATTTTAATAAATTCTTAGTTATTTACGCGGGCGCAGCACCAGGAATTCATTTAAATTTATTAGGTCATTTATTCCCCTATGTAGAATTTCATTTATATGATCCTAATCTATTTGATTCTTCTTTAATTAAAAATAAAAAACAATTTAAAATAAATCCATTAAAAGATGTAAAAACAGGTATATTTAATGAAAATATAATTAAACAATATTTAAAATTATTTGATGAAAATAAAAATAAATATAATGATTATATTATTATTTTTATTTCAGATATAAGAGGTAATGATATATCTAAAATAAAAGAACATAAATTATGTTCTGAAAAAGATATTGATAAAGAGTTAGTATTTTTTAATCAAATTAAAAAAAATATATTTGAAAATATAATTTATGATGATTTAAATATACAAAAAAATTTTGTTTCATTACTTAATGCTCATGAAAATTTATTAAAATTTAGATTACCTTTTAATAATGATAATATAGATTATTTTAAAGGCACTATTTATATTCAGCCTTGGAATTCTTTAAGTGGTACTGAAACTAGATTATATGTATCTAAAAAAACTAAATCTAGTGAATCCTCTAGTGAATCCTCTAGTGTAGAGTTTACTAATTATTCTTTAAAAAAATATGAAAGACAATTAGCTTATATTAATATTCATCTTAGACATTTAAATTTATCTGATATTAAATTAGTTGATTTAAATATTATTTTATATGATGATTTAAATCAAAATTTAACTTTATTTGATATTTGGAAAAATATAGATTCTAAATTTAATTTAAAAGAATATATATCTTTTGATTGTTATCTTGAGACATTAATATTTTATAATTATATAAAATTAATGTATGAAACAGTATCTATTTATGATCTAATAAAATATATAAATATGTTAACTAAAAATTTAAAAAAAAACAAATTTAATTATTAAATTATATATAATTATATAATTATATATAATTATATTATGAATTTATATTATAATAAGGGCTTATCCCTTTATAATTTTATTACTGATAATAATCCTATTAATAAAAATCATTATTCTTATTTTGATCAAATGATATCTAATTATTATAATTCTTTTTATTTAGCTAATTCTCTCTGTTTATCTTCATTAAAAAAAAATAATTTATGTATAAATAAAGATAATATTGAAAGTATATATAAAATAGAAAAAGAACAATATAGAGATGACTCTTTAATAAATACTAAAAATATAAAAAGATGCGGTATTATCTTTATTAAAGATTTTTTAGATATTCAAAATAAAGATGAATTTTTATATAATAAATTAAGAAAAATATTAATTGTTAAAGGTAAATCTGGTATTTGGAGTTTACCTAAAGGTAGAATTAATATTACTAATACAGATAAAGGTCAAATTTATAGTGAAAATGAATACGAATGTGCGTCAAGAGAAGCATATGAAGAAACAGGTATATATATAAATCCTTTATTATTAGAAAAATTACCTAAAATAAAAATCAATCGTAATACTTATTTTATAATGGATTTAAATAATATATTATTTAATAATGGAAAATTAGGATTATATATTAAACCATTAGATTTAGTTTATAATTTTGATGAACCAATTTATAAATTTATTAATTTTAGTGATTATTATAATATTAATAAAATGGATACATTTGAAATTGATGAAATTGATTGGAAAACTATTGATGAAATGAATAATTTAAGATGTAATAAAGATATCAGAAATTTATTAAAAAAATTAAAACTTAAAAAGTAAACTTAAATATTTATTTTATATCTAATATAATTACTTTTTACTTTATAAAAATGTCTAATAATAAAGTTTCTCCTCAATCTTCTGACTTATTTATTTCTAATGATTTAATTGTTAATCCCTTTAATGATAAATTTGTTATTATTAATCCTATTCATGTTAAATCCAAAAATTTTTGGAAATCTATTATTAATGATCTAGGTGGTAATTGGAAAAATAATAAAGGTGGTTGGATTTTCCCTAAATATAACTTATATAAATTAAAAAATTCTAATACTTTATCTAATCATTCTTCTTTCTCTTTTGATGATCAAGATGATTCTTCTGATCAAAAAGATAATGAAGATAAATCTTCTTTAAATTCTAAATCTAAAGATGATAATAAAGATGATAATAAAAATGATAATAAAGATGATAATAAAAATGAAGAAGACGAAGATTATGAAGATACGTCAACAGATGATGAATTAATTCAAAAAGTATTAGCAAGAAGATTTATGAGTGAAAGCACACAAGATATTATAGATAATAGTTTAATTGAAGATAGTGAAAATGAAGATGTAATTTCATTATGTAGAAGATTAAGACATATATATAAAGAATTGAATAATATAAAAAATCAAGTTAAACAATAATAAATAGAAATTATACAAATGTGCATTAAATATAAAAAATTTATTAAACTTTATAATGAATTAATTAAAATTAATAAAAAGAAATATTGTTGTTGTATTTCTTTTATTTGTTTCTTTAAAACTATTTCTACTATTGTAAAAGCTAATTATAGACAATATAAAATGAAAAAAAAACATAAAAATGAAATTAAATATTATTTTCAAGGTAATAAATATATTATTTTAATTAATAAAAATAAATTACCTTTCTCTAAAATTATGGAGGCTAGAGATAATAATAATAATGATATAACTGAACAAATAAAAGAATTTGCTGGTCCTTTTGAAAATTTTCATAATATGGATATTAGTCCTTCTATGTTAGATCTAGATAAAATTATTATTAAAATTATAAATGAAGATGATTTAGAAATTCAAATTAAAGAATTTAATAATAATGAAATTATTAATATATAAAAAGGCTTAGCATTTTTTCATAATATAATTTATATTATGAAAAATTATTTTATTCATTTTCCATTTCATTTTCTTTAAATAATAATGAAAAATAATTATTCCATCTCATTAATTCTAACATATAACTATTATATATACTATTCATTTGAGGTTTATATAAACTCATTTGATCCTCTCTTTTATTTATATTTTTCTCTCTATTTATTTTATTTATTATATTATTCATTCTATTTTCTAATTCGGAATAATTAACTATTGATTTATCTATTTCAATTAATTGTTTTAATTGTTTATTTAATATATTAATCGCAGCTTTCTTATTAGAATTAAAATTACTATATAAACTTAATAATATATTATTATTAATATTTTTTAATTCTAAATCTATATTAGTACATTTTATATAAAAATTCTCTAAATCTATTATCCAATACATATTATCATATGGTGTATATGTCTCTAATATATAATATTCTATTTCATTATGTCTATTTATATACACTATATTATCTTTATTTATATAACTCATTTTGATTGGATTTGATATAAACATTTTTACGCTATTTTTCATATTATCTTTTATCATATTTGATTTTCTATTTAATTTTGTTTCTTCTTCTTCATCTACTTTTATATGTGTTATTGGTATATATTGACTTAATGTTTTATTATTTATTACTATTGAAAATTTACTTGGTATATATATCAATAAATAATTATATAATGTTTCTATTAATAAAAATACTACTCTGCTATCATCAACAAATAAATGTTTACATTTATATTTATTTGTACTTAAAAATTTTAATAAATTTGATAAATCAAATTTTTCTTCTTCTGTTCTATCTTCTTCTATTTTATCATTATCATTATCATTATCATTATCAATATTTTTATATCTTTCATTATCCATTTTATTTATATATTTTTATTTATACAATTTTTCTTTTAATCTAATAAAAACTTAAACTTTTTATTTTATATAACTTTATTATTAATTTTTATACAACTTAGGAAGTGCTTTATTTTTATTTTTCATTTTACTTAGTAAAAGGAAAAAATCGATTTTCCCAATGGGAAAATTATCTTATGTTTAAATTTATTTATTTTATTTTGAAAAGATTTTATTTTTTATTTTTATATTTTAATATCTTTTATTATGTCTGGTGATTTATTTTCTAAATTGAAAAATATTAATAAAGATTCTAATACTGATGAAATTTCTTTAGCTCAAGATATATTTGGTGTTAATATTAACACTATTAAAACTAATAATAAATTTATTAATTCTAAATCTTTTATTTTATCTTCTATTGTAATTCTCTCTTTTTTTATATTCAATTTACCCTTTATTACTAAATTATTTCATAAATATATTTCTAATCCTAATTATATTAAATTATTAACTCTATTAATTCTTTTTATTATTACTTATTTATCCTCTCATTATATCTTTAAAACTGATATGTTATAAAGTCCCTCATTATTTCCTTAAATTTATACTTTTTTTTGTTGTTGTATTATGATTCTTTAAAATTCTTAATAATTGTTTCTCTCCATTCTCATTATATTCTTGAGAGATACTTCTATTATTATTAAAAATCAACTTCCCCTCTAATATATTATTATCTGATAAACTACGTTCATTAGCTATTTTTGGAGAATTTCTTGATATGCTTTTTGGAGAATTTGAATTACTATTTGTATATCTTATTCTTTTATAAAAATTTGGATCATCCTTATTTTCACTAAGACTTGAACTTGGCGTTCTTGAATTTATACTTTTATCTGACCCAAGTTCTAATGAAATAGATTTAGGAGAAGATGATTCTCTATATTTATTTTTTTCTCCAACTAGGAAATTATCTCTTTTAGAGTATCTAAAAGATGTTTTTTGTTCCGGAAAAATGATTATAGAAGATAAATTCTGAATATCATTAATATCAATTGTATCAATTGTTTCTATAATATCATTTGTATATTTATTTTTTTCATTCATATTATAAACTCTATACATAACATCGTTCATTATGTATTATTCTAATCTACTATTATTAAAATATTTTCTTTATTTTTTATCAAAATATTTTTTACATTTGGGATTTTCTTTTTTTATTTGACTATAACTTACTGCTATCGCCTGCCCTCTACTCTTATATTTACCCTGTTTTAATTCAATCATATTTATCTTTATTTTATTTTTTAATAAATTATTACATTTTTTAACAGTCATTCTTCTCTTTATACTCTTACTTTTACTTAATCTTTTCGTTTTACTTAATCTTTTCGTTTTACTTAATCTTTTCGTTTTACTTAATCTTTTCGTTTTACTTAATCTTTTCATTTTTGATTTAATTGAATGCATTTTATGATTATATATATTATTAATAAAATAATTTAGGAAAATGAAAATATTCTATATATTATATTTTTATAATTTTCACTTTTATAAAATTATTTAATAATGAAAACTAGATCTCAGTATATAAAAGATAATTTATTAAAATCTTTAAATAAACAGGAATCATCCTCTACTATTGATGATATTGATAATATTGATGATAGTAATTCCTCTGATATAAAAAAATCATCAAATGAAATCACTGAAAAAAAAATTGTTATTATAGATGAATATATAAATCCTAATGAATTAGATGATAGAGGTAATATTAAAGATTTAATTGATTATAGTTATGAAGATGAATATAAAATATATGATGATAAAATGAAAGAAAGAGAAAATATTATAAAAAATATATTACAAGATTTATCGTCTATAAAAGATAATCAAAAAGATAATCACAATAACAATAAACACGATTATTGTCAAAATAATAAAAATAAAGATGATGAAGATCAAGATGATGAAGATCAAGATGATGAAGATCAAGATGATGAAGATCAAGATGATGAAGATCAAGATGATGAAGATCAAGATGATGAAGATGAAGAAGATGAAGAAGATGAAGAAGATGAAGAAGATGAAGAAGATGAAGAAGATGAAGAAGATGAAGAAGATGAAGAAGATGAAGAAGATGAAGAAGATGAAGAAGATGAAGAAGATGAAG
>Ga0247840_10002929_pt1 | contig 29563 bp, 45 predicted proteins | sample LaCruzMarch2015__FD_192404 | JGI IMG/M metagenome (GOLD analysis project Ga0247840, IMG submission 192404) | Freshwater microbial communities from meromictic Lake La Cruz, Castile-La Mancha, Spain - LaCruzMarch2015_17m | ecosystem: Environmental > Aquatic > Freshwater > Lake | place: Spain...
CTGGCGTGGCGAAAGAGTCAGCTAGGAACATCTTGCCAATGTGTGCCCCTACAAAGATATATATGACAGGCAGTGTGCGTAGTTTTTTACATTATGTGGGGTTACGGGCGTCCGTTGAAACTCAGGCAGAACACAGAATTATAGCTAAACAAATTGCAAACTCTCTTCAGAACTGCGTACCAATCATTGCAGAAGCTGTTAAATTAGCAGCGGAAAACGATCGGAGCCTCCGTGGCTGGCTTCAATTGTAAAAATCGGGCTTAGGTGGGCTTGAGATTAGGCCCACCTATTAATGCCCTGTTGCTTACGCTCAGTAATTATAGCAAGCTCTTCCAAGGGTCAATCCCTTCCGGGGTGTTAAAATTTGTTTCAGATTTTGGCGGTTGTTGTTTTGCTGTGAGTTGCTGCTGGTAAACCAACAACTGATTAAATTTTGTTTGCAGATCTTGAAGCTGCGAAAGCAGTGGTTGCTGCTGCGCCTCTGCCCAGTTCTTAGCGTTATCAGTTAATTTTGAAAGAGCATTGTCAGGGTGTGGGAAGGAATATAAAACTCCACGTTCCGTGGGAATTCGCTGCCCATTTTGTTCGTCAGCCAAAACGTCCAGAAACAGAATTATTTGGGAGAGTTCTACCCCAGAGTGATAGGCGAGTTGATCTGGCGAAATTAGCCCACGATTAATGTCGTAAAGAAATTTAAAGGAATTAGAAACTCGGGCAGACTCTAAGAGCTCATCCTCTCTTTTTGATGTTGCCGAAAGCATTAAAGAGGAACCGGCCAACAGACCACCGGATCCAGCCAAAAAAGTCGGAACCAAATTTGGATTTAAATAGGATGAAATTCCGATGCTACCCGCGCTAAGTGCGGCCAGCACAACAAGAAGATCCTTAGGCAGGGATAGGGTCATGTTTGTTAAAAGAGATTTTCCAGAAGTCATGGCTTGGGTTAGAGGCAAATTCTACTGGCGATGGCAGCCGGTCTTCGCCAGACGAAGCACGGTCTGTGGTCACATCATAGGGCTTCAATCGCAATCCAACAAAGGTTGCTTTTCCATTTATAAACCGAGGTTCAACACCCGGTACTCGAAGTACATTTTTAATCGTTTCTTTAAGTCGGTCCACGAACCGAGGCTTAGCCGAATGTTTATAACCATTTGATTTACAGAAGTTTACGTAGGAAGCATAAAGCTCGCTATAGGCATTCTTAACAAAAAGTCCGCGTTCTGATTCATCTGTACTAGGTCTGAATGCGCCACCGCCAATTATTGAAGATTGATTAGGCGCATATAATGTACACTCTGCTAACCAAGCAACATAAGGGTTGTTGAAGATGAGAGCTTCTAGATTTGTAGCATTCAGCGTGGGCACATGTTTTACAGGATTCGCCAACACATCGCGCATCTCATCAAATGGCATGGATAACGCCCAAGTAACAATTCCCGAAAGTTCTGGTACAAAATCTCCATCTACATGATCTGCGTAAACGTTTAACAAATCGCGTCTTTGAGAAGGAGGCACAACTTTATCCATAAGGATCGTAAGTCGGCGACGCTCAAGACCACTACTTATATCGCTGGAACTAATGTGTTCATTAGAAGCTATGCAAACCAGCAGTTCTGGCTTGAAATTTATAACTTCCTTTCCGTATTTGCGTTCTGCACGTAATGTGTCGGATGCCGAAGTTATCTTTTTTAAAACATCCAATCGTTTATTGAAGTTTGACTCGTCAGTCAATAGCAAAAGTTTTTTTCCAATCAGGTTGTGACACTCAAATTTATTTGTTTCAATGATCTCCAAACTACTGGTGTGAGTGCCAGCAAAACCAGCCAACGCAATTAAAATCTGCTGCATCGTTGACTTACCTGTGCCGCCCGGACCAACCAGGTGAAGGAACCGCTCACCTGTGGTGTAGCTCGTTAGTAGAGCTCTGCAAAAAGCTCGAATCAAAATGGCTTTGTCGGCACCTACAGATGAATCAAGCCAAGCTAAGAATAGAGGACACGACGCTTTAACGTCATACGGGTAGTGTAATTTGGTACGAAAGTACAAATCTTGCTGATTGCCTTCTATAAATTTCTGAGTTTCGCTTACCAAGACGCCGTTTTCAAAGGGTATATACCCAGAACTTTTTTGCCAAATAGCGGTTCTACCGTTATTTAATGACCGCAGAAGTTTGGCCTTCAGTAATTGAAACACCGATGACACCGTGGCCGCGTTGTACCTAGGCAACACACCCGCCGCCACAAAAGTATCTAAGGTTTTTACAATCCGTCGTTTGATATGTTGTTCATCTTGAATGTACCAAATACCTTCATCAGAGTCGTAAGTAAAAAACTCATCAAGTGTTGAATCGTAGAGAAAAGAATCACCGTAGTTATTAACTATTACTTCAGCAATATCGTTCTCAGAAAACTGTCGATTTTCTTGTTGAAGATTGATTAATTGAGCAGGAGATGCCGGGGTAGTTTGAGTCATTGAAGGAGTTGAATTTGAGTTTGATGTTGATGTTGTTAAATCGTTGATGTTTAGCACCGAGTTTTTTGGTGCTGGTTTCTTGATTTGAATTTGTTCTTTAATTGAATCTGGACATTTGTCTTTGAACAGATCTTTGTTTTGATACTTTAACTTTTTCCATAGAGCGGTTTCGCCATCCTCAGAGGCGAGGGCTATTGCCGGGCGCAGGGTGGCAGCATCGGTTATGCTGCTTAAAATTCGATTAAATTTGCCATCCAGTTCGGAGCTGTATTCGTAGATATTCTCGAATATCAGGCGGCACATTGTCAAGGGGTCTTGCCGAACCGCAATATTCTGTTCGTTTAACCAGTTGCACCATCCGATAACTTCCTTAAAAGCCATAGCCATGGCAAAGGAGCGATCCTCTACGGCTTCGCCGTTCAAAATCCCCTGAACTGTAGAGGAAACCAAGCGTGAAATATCAACCCCATTTTCATCCACAGGAATTTTTATAAAATCCTCGGCGTCCTCATTGGTTTTAACTTGTTTTGGCGCAGCTAAATAAGCTAGATATGCTTCGTCAATTTTTGCTGCAGGAATAAAGTTTTCTGAAAGGTAAAATATGGAATTTTTTTCATCGGGGTTGGCGCCGTAGAACAAATTCACGATCTGCGTGGCCCTTCGATCAGAACCAGGAATTTGCTCAGCAATAAATCGAGTGAACCATTGAAAAAACTCTGGATCAATAATTGGTTTCTCTAAACCAAAAACTAATCGAAACCGTGGCCAAGTTGCAGTACTGCTTGGAGAAAAATAACCCAAACTTAAATACTTTTTTGATAAATCTAAAGTTATCGATTCCGTTGGCGTTAATTCTTGTCGTTGTACTTTTTCACCGTCGCTATCTTTTTTATCATCTTGATTATCAACATCGATAATAATAAGACCTGCTTTAATTGCGCCTGTATCGTTTTTAGATCTACGACCGTCAATCAAATGCCACGCACACAAACCCGATGCAGAGCAAACAGCCGCTGTGATCTCTTTAATTGAGCTTTCGCCAGGAACCCAATTCTCGTTGAATGCTTTAAAATTTCCCCCACTAGGGATCTTGCCCGATGCGCCTAAATATTTCTTAACTTCGCTGTTCAGTGAACAAAAAAACCTCATGACCTCCCTCCGTTCTGACATTCTGGCACGTAAAACCGAAGCCAGCCACCGAAGGTTGCGTTAAGCTTGCTGCAATTTGCTGTAGAAATCCTTAACAAGTAAGTGCCACTGGGCTTCGTGTTTTTCAATTTCGGATTGGCCAAACGTAAACACCTGTACAGAGAAATCGGGAACAGCCGTAGATACAATTATTTGAGTTTTATCAATTGATATATTGAGGCAGCGTTCTGCAGCAATTTTATAAGCAGCAAGTTGTAGTTGTGTTTTTTTAAGTTTAAATACGCCGGAGACTAAAGCTTTGCGCGTTTGCTCGCTTAATGGCGCCGTGGATCTTGGGAATTGTTTCGAGTAAGGGCCTGCTGAAGTTTTAAAGTCGCCAAGGATGTATTCGCCGTTTTTATCTTTGTAGATAATGTCACAGCAACCAGCCCAACCAAAACCAGTTTCTTTGTCGTAATGATGGATGCGCCCGATACCATCATCACCTACGTATTTAGACCAACTCGGCATGTTATATGGTTTCTCAGACCATAGAACTTTGCCACCTTCTAGTAGTTCATCTACTTTTTCAGGAACATCAACCCAGTAGGGTGCGTAGTCTGCGGGAGGACAAACCGCTAAACCACGAATGTGATTCTCTACTGCGTTGTGAATCCAAGTGCCTCGTTCAGCAGCTTTATCGGCTACGCCAGGATTTAAATTATTCCAAGCGGAAAGTTTACGTTGAGTTTCTTCGGATTGTGTGGCCGAGAGAATACTTGTTACGGACGGTAGAGGTTTATCAACACCAGCGCAATTGTAGTGTCTTAGACCATTAAGCGTTAGACGAGTTTGAGACACAAGAATGTGTCGAAGTAGTTACATTCTAGTTTAAAAAGTCACAAAGACAACAAAGGGTGCGGCGTGGATGGAAATGAATCAGGCGTGTCGTCATCATCGTCATCATCATCCTCATCGTCCTCATCGCCCTCATCATCGTCAAGAAAAAACTCTGATTTTTGATAATCAAAATTGCGGTAATGGCTGTTTAATTCTTCGTTGAGGCACAGGCTTGCACAAAAACTCTCAACAACAATCTGTCCGCAGTCTTCGGCAGTTCGCCCTTCTCCGTCTGGTGAGACGCATTCTTGTAGAAGCTGGGCTGAAACCAAAATGGCGCAAAGTTTGTCGATTTTTTCATTTTGCTTTTGGATTAATTCGATCAATGTTTTTTGAAAATCTCTAAAGTGCTGAGGGTTAGATTTCACTGGGAACCTCTGGTAACTTAGGGATATTGTCCCAGTTTACCGCATAAGAGACAAAAGTCCCATCGCGCCAGAATTCTGGTTTTTGAAAAATGAACCACGCGCTGGTGATTGAATCTTTTGTTGATCCAACAGCTCTAAAATTGGGGCGTGGGGATAAAATTATGATATTTGATAATTTGTGTTGAAGTAAAAAATCGCGGCGTTTTGCTGTTGGCTCTAAGAAAGATAACCTTTCCAAAATTGCAATTCCTTTAACTGCGGACTGCATCCCATACTCAAGGATGTAGCTGGACAATTCTTTCTTTCCAAGCAGCGACGATATTATCCAATCATATTTTTGTTGCTGAGACACCCACCAAATTGGGTTAGTTACATTTTCTTCATCGCGATTAGTAGTTACCGCGTAGTTGTGAGCTCGCAATTGATTGCTCAGTCGTTGCTCTTCATCGTCGTGCGGCACCAAAATCGTGCCTTCTAAATACGAGTGTTTGGCCAAGGCGTGGGTGACGCCAGTTGGCAACGTGTAAAAACTAGACAAAATTTCGATGTCAGGCGATGGAAGCATAGCGGTTTAGGTGTGGTGAATCTTGAAAATTTCTAGTAAATTAAAACAAAACAAGGAGGATCGATGCCAAGTGTACCCTGGTTAAGCACCGAACAGAAATTCTTACATTTTAGAATTATGCAGGATGCTAAAAAGACAAATCATGACGAGTTATTAGAAATTTTTGACAATGTACACCAACAGCTTTTACTGAAAAATAAAATGTTTACCTCTCTCGTAACATGGTGCGCAAGATCGGGTACGATGCTGCCCCCGATCACTGATTTAATCGACCCAGATCAAGTGGAAAAAGAGTCCTGCTAAACATGTGTCCACGATTCGCGACGGACAATCCTTGATATATGAGAAATACTAACTCCGAAAACGACAGAAAGTTCTTTCATCGTCTCTCCTTTCTCATAGCGTAATCTCAAATCTCTTATGTTATCTTCAATTAAAACTGAGTGCGGGTTTTTACTGCCAAAAAGTTTTGTTCGTTTTGGTCTTTTAGTAAAAAGTTTTGGCCCAACAGGAAGCGTCGAAGAAACGATTTCCTCAGTTGTAAATCTGAAGTCACAACGCAAACACTTCCTCCGCCTACGTATACTTTTTCTCGTGTAAACAAATTTGCTTTCCAAAACCTGAGATTTTAAAAATTCACATTTAGGACAAAAACACATAGTAATTCAGATAGATAAAAAAATAAGGCGGCATAGGCCGCCTAATATAATGGAGATTAAGTTAAAAGTCGATTCCCAAAGCTTTTGCTTGTTCTTCGCTGAGCTCCACGGCTTTCTTCTTCCTAGTTGGTGCAGGAGGTTCAACAACCACCACTTCCTCTACCGCAGCTGTAGCAGTCGGCAGAGCCTTTGGGAATTGGGAAGCAGAAGGTTGTTCACGAGATTCCGCGAACAATTTTTTTACTTCCGCGTGGTCAGTGCCAAGTGGGAGCTCCACCAAATCCGAACCTGGAATGTGACTTCCCAGTGCCGCACTGATAAACGTGCCGCCCTTACCTTCAATCCAGTCCGAAATATCTTCGATGAGTTTTATTTCAGTTTCGCCGGAAGCAGGACGATCTGCAAACTCTAAAGCGTTGAAATTGATCTTGTTACCATCCGCACCGGTAACAGGATCCCGTTCATTAAAACTACGAGTAACAAATTTGCTACAAGTAACAACGCTTGCGCAGTTGATGCGGTTGTTGTACAGAGTTTGAAAATACGAGATAAAGTTTTTTTGGCTGGATTTACCAGAAATCATCGCCGTGGTTACACAACGCGGTGGTAATAAGCGATGCTTAGGAGATACACCGATAAAAGAAATTCGAAGAAACTCTTCTTGGTTTCGCATCCCTAAATTTCCATAAAAGGGTTTGAACCCCAACAGGATAAACTCGATAGGTATCCCGTTTTCATTGCCATCAATGATGGCAGAGTCTGGGTCTACGTCAGATTTCCAACGGCGAGCCTGAAGATCAACACGTAAAACGTGCGGCGGGATGTTACAGAGAATTTCGTCAGCCGAAAAATTGCCAGCAATAAAAGTCATGGGAGGAAAATCAGAGGGAGAAATCGATAGAACCAATGGCTGCTGCAGAAATCTGACCTTTGTCGGGATCTACAGCTTTTTTAGGCATTGACTTAGAAGTCTTAGGAAGATAAAGAATTTTATCAACGGTGTAGTTGAGATAATGCTTTTCGTCCTTTTCGCTTGTAGAGACTTTGCCCACAGCGATTGTAGGTGTTCCTGGAGGTAAATCGGAAAGCTGTTTAGAGTTTTCGCCCCAAGCAGTGAGCTTGAACCAATTTGTTTCTTTTTCCTCGGAAGTCCAAGCTAAAGAACGATTGGTAACGGTGGTGTCGGAGAGTTCAACTTCTTCGGCTTTAGGCCCTAAACCACCAGTAGCTACAAACAAATTGAATGCAAGTAAATCGTTAAAGTTTTCAGGGGTAACGATTAGCATTGGCTGCATTTGCAAGACCCCATCTGGTGTTGCCCGCGTGGGTCCTATTGCTAAAGCTGTTTGTCCTGTTTTTAGTTCCTTTAAAAGTTTGCCGATGTAGTGGTTTTTTTGTTGGAGGAGCTGAACTTTGGTGTTTACACGTTTATCGTTAGAGGGAAGCATCTCCCCTAAAACGTTAATCGTTTCTTCATCGGCGCTTTGGGCCTCAGCTGTGATTTTGAGCCCCAGCAAGAATACGTTCATTTTTGAGTTTTCGGTAAATGGTTGAACGGTGGATTTTAAAAGCCCCGGCGATCTGGTCAACGCCAGTGCCTTGGCCTAAGAATGCTAATACGAGATTCCAATCTCCGCTACCAAGTTTTGTGTTTTTTCCAATCTCGTATGCAAAATGATATGGATTTATACAGGACTTACAGTTGCAGCTGGGACGAGCAAATACATCCTCTCTTGGAATATCTAAATATTTAAGGATTAAACTACGTACGTAATAACGCTGTTTGAATATGTATATACATGGAACATTATTAGAGAATTTCCCTAGCCAAGGAGAACATTTTTTATGGTTAAAATTGTTTGAAGACAGATCTTTATATAACTCAGAAAGAGGAGTGAACTTGCAGTGGCCATAAGATAAATTAAAGGAAGTCGCATCCAATGATCTGCATATATCCTCTGCTTGTGCCTGCGCGTGGCTACTGTCGTTTGCAGTTAGTGCAATTTTACAGTTTTGTAAGTTTTTATGTATTTTTAAAGTATAGTTTTCGTCTTTGTTACTTACTACCACTGGAACAGATGGTATTTACCTTGTTTCGCCATTTCTTGATTAAAGTATTGTTTCCAGCTATTGTCAGGTTGGGGAGCTGGAGCGGGAGCTGGAGCGGGAGCGGGAGCGGGAGCGGGAGGGGGTGTTGGAGCGGGCTCAGGTTTTTTTGCATTTAAAGCCTCAAGTTGTTTTTTAAGGTCATCTAATTGAGATGAATAGTTTGGGATATTTATGGGTTGCTGTTCGCGTTCTTGAATCGTTTGACTAAAAGTAAACTGATCTGGTTTTTGTATAGGGGCGACTGAAACCTCTTGCGTATCCATGGGTCGCCCGCCTCCGATCGCACCTCCACGAGAGCCTTTGGCCGCTCGGGTCACTTTAAAACTAGGAGCGTAATCTCTTAAATCAACGTTAAATGCTGTACCAGCAAAACGAGGGGTTTCTGTCGGCGTGGCGGTGCTTTTTGGTAATGCCCCCACAAAATCCGAAAGATCCTCTTTTAAGTTGGGGAAAGTATTAGCGTATACTTCACCTTCTTTTAAGTCGGAAGGTTGCTGAAACGACGCAGGGGGATCGTTATCCGGCTCAAACGTAGTGGTTGTCGTGTCCCCTTCAGTTTTAGTACGCGGCTTAAACGAACCGCCATACCGAAACTTCTGCATGAATCCCGAAGATTGGGAACCCAGCAAATCTGAGAATAAATCTGACTCTGCCACAAGCTGCTAGCGTAACCTTCTTTATATTAGCTCAATGTAAGCGAAGAAAAAATCTTTTAAGGATATGCCCTTTTTGTAGTACCACATCTAAAGTTTTTTGTAAAATAGCAGCTTCTTCGTAAGTGTTAAATACTTGTGCTTGTGTTTTGTCAGTGGTATAAGTGACCACTTTTGAATTGCTTAACGCCGTCTTAATATATTTCTTGTTAGGCGAAAGCAAGACCCAGACTTCTTTAACTCTTAAATCTGGCGAGTTGGCCATCTCAAATTCGGTCAGAAGGACTGTGGGTTTTGTCGTCTGAAGTTTAACAAGGGATTCGGTAGTTTCTTTTTTCTTAATGTTTCCAGCTATTTTGTATTTTTTACGGAGAGCTCGGGCGCTGTTTGCTGCCTGCAGAGCATTAGGGAATGTTTCTGTGGTTATGTAGATTGTTTTTTCGGCTCGGATAACTCCGCAAAAGCCATTATTTTGTTTAATTGTTGATATATCCTTCTTAGTCTCTACCGAAAGTTCAATCAAATCGTTCATTTTGCTGCCCAAGAGGATCCAACACTCGCGTCTGCTGACGCTGGAACAGAATCTAGCACTGTTTGCGCAGCGTGGATCATTGTCGTCTCAAGAATATTTTTATAGGTCTCAGCTTTAGATTCTTCGACTTCTAAAACAATCTCATCATGCACAGCAGCTACTAACCGCACTGTGTCATCTAAATGTTTATCTAAATTTGCAATAGCAATTTTTAAAATATCTGCGCCACTACCCTGAATCAAAGTGTTGGCAGCACACATCATGGTTGCGTCATCGTAACTGAGTAATCGGCGACGACCACACGGTGTACGAATGTAAGTCCAACCATCTTGTACAAGAGCAGCTCGTTCTTGATGCCACGAACGTAAACGAGGATAAGCAGAGTGAAATGCCGCGTGGGCAATTTTTGCTTCTGATAAGGTCAGGTTTCTACCACTCTGTGCAGCGTAAGTTTTGTACTTCCGAAAACCCATTCCATAAAGCAACGCAAAGTTCAGTGTTTTTCCGTCTTGCCTCTCCTCTTTTGTAACGAGATTTATATCTTTTTTATAGATTAAGCTTGCGGTCATCGTATGCAAATCGATGTCAGATACAAAGGCTTGTTTCATTTGCGGGATGTTAATCAACTCGGCACCCAGCCTCAGTTCTATTTGTGCCCAGTCGCAAATCACAAGCTTGTATCCCGGCGCCGCAATAAAGCACTCTCTGAAGTTTTTAGAACGTGGAACTTGTTGCAGATTTATTGAAAAGACTGTTTTCCCGGCTTTTTTGGTTGTCTTTGGGGCACCGCTGCTTGTGAATCTGCCAGAATTCGCGCCCACCTGGTTGTAACCAGAATGAATTCTGTGTGTCACAGGATTGATGTTATCAATTAGTTTATTTACATGTTCTAAACGAGTTTCAACTTTCGCCCTTTCTCGGTATAGATTCAGCGTGGCATCGTCGCTATCAAATTCGGATAAGGCAACCTGGTTCAAAGTAGCTTTACCGGTATCAGCGTCAGCAGGTAATGCGATACCGCAGGCAGTAAAGTACTTGACAATCTGAGTTGGTGATCCTGGGTTAAACTCCTTTAAAGGTTTTTTTCCAATCGCAACAGCACCATCTACTGTTCTAGGTAATTTAGAATCATCTGGAAGATTGGAGTCTAGTTGAGTTATAAATTGATTACTTTTATCCTCTAGTTCTTTTGTTATAGAGTCTTTTAGTTTCTTTAATAGTTCAATATCAACACAGAAACCTGTGTAGCACATCTTTGCAACGGGACGTATACATTTGGATTCAATACTATATATTGCTAACAAGTTCTCTTCGCGCATCTCTGCTAATTGATCTGAAGCAATTTGAGGAAGAATGTCTACGTCACCAGCGGCGTATTCAACTTGTTCTAGGGTTAGATCGAGCTGACTCCAATCGGTCATCCGTTGTGTTTTGTCCAGTTCCAAGGAGAGGCGTCGATCAGCCACAGCCTTAAGGGAACAGGAAACATCGGCGAAGTAAGCTTTCTGAGCTTTAGGACTTACTCTTTTTTCTTTAAAGCCCGCACGTAGGATTCGTTCAGCAATGTATGTACAAAAGATTTTGTTTTTGAAGTCTATGCCTAAGTAGTACAAGAATTGGAGATCGAAGTTAAGGTTATGACCGATGATCATTTCCCTTGATTCAATCAGTTCTTTGAGTGTGTTGTCAGGCGGAACTTTAAATAAGTCCAAAACATGAACAGTACGATTCTCAACAGATGGATCACTGTCACAAAGTTGGAGTAAGCGAGGTTTAGCAATGCCAGCTTGGAGCCCCGTGGTTTCGAAGTCGAGGCAAAGTTTTTTATGTTGGGAAAGATTTGCAAGGGAAGCTTCGTATTGATCGTGTGTTGTAACGTAATTTGTTTGCATGGTGTTAAATAGTGAATGCGCCCCCGCAGCTGCGAAGCAGCGAGGACGCTCACACTAACAGAGTTTACTCAGCGTAACTCTTAAAATATATCGTTGGTTACGCTTTCTTTTATGCTAGGCGCATCCTCCTCGTTCTCCTCATCTGCCTCCCCGTGGTATACACCCACCTCGGCCATAAAGCCCTCCTCATTTATGACATCCTCATCCTCCTCTTCCTCGTCCTCACCCTCCTCGTTTACGTCCACGTCAAAAAGTCTACTTAGAGCTAAATAGGTGCAGGCTTCGTCTATATGGTGGTTTAAATGATCCGTTATAACGGTCTTTATTAAAGTACACATTGTCTCGGGAGACAAAAGTGTGCTGTACTCCATGAAAAGGTCCGCTATGCCGGACATAAACGCTTCTTGATCTCCGGGAACGTCTTTAACAAATTCCGTCATCGGTTAGTACCTGATTTAGGGGTGTAGTAGTTGTAAATGTATTTATCCATATCACTCCAGGATGAACACAGTTTCTCGCCAAGCTCGGTCAACTTGTAGAGGTAGTAGCGGCGTTTTAGATGGCCTGACTTTTCATTGTACTCTTCGTTCCTAGAACCAATGGTCCAATTTTCTGAGATGCTGACGAGGTTGTGCTCAATGCAGAACATAAGACCAGCCCGAAGACTGATGTACATAGGCGAAACGTAGTAGGTGTCGCATCTGCGCGTGGCTTGATTGCTCTCGATCGGAACTAGGGTATCCGTCTCTGCATCAAGCGTGAAGCCCTTGAATAAGGGTGAAGATAAAGGGAGCTTCAGATCGTCAGCCGCTTCGTTTACGACGGAGATAGCGACGTCTCTGATGGCTTGCCAGTCCTTGGTGTTGCCTTTGAGAAGCAGCATTGCTGCGCCACAGCAACGATATGAAGGATGCATTAACAAATAGTCAATGATGTCATCCGTTGTTTTTGCGGCCCTCTTCGGCGGGGTTTTGACTGGAGTTGCAACAAGCTTTGTTGTTGCCTTTTTCTTGTTTGCAACTGCAAGCTTGGTTGTCGGAGTCTTTTTGTTTTCGATTGCAAGCTTTACAGCTAGCGAAGCTAGGACAGGGTTCTGCTGCTCGACGCTCATGGAGAACAACTTATTAGCGTCAAGTATTTTGACATCTATAAGTTTCTCAAGATCAATTGAGAAAGGTTGTTTTGTTTTTGGAGTTGATGCTTGCAAGAGCGCCGAGGCTTCTCGATGCTCTAATGCTGTGCCTCTGAGATTGAATTGAAAATCCATTGGAAGAGTGATAGACAAATGCAGTGTATGTGGTGTATTTATGACGTCAAGTTTTTTTAGACTTTCTTAAGCTTGTGTAGGTTTTTGTTTTGAAGTTATACTTTTAATAGCTTTAATAATTGTTTTGGATCCTCAAGCAGCGGCTTTTTTAGAAATGTATCTAAGTGATCCAGAGTTGTTGATGGCGGCTTTGCCTAATGTGGATCCTTCTGTTGGCAGAAGAATACGCGAAGGAGGTGCAATTCCTGGTGGTAAATCGCCTTTTAGGGAACCGGTGATGCCAGGTGAACAGAGGGAGATGCCTTACATGCAGCAACCAATTCGTCCATCCTTACCCTTTGTTTAATCTTGGCGTTACCTATTGTTCGGAAATTTAGAATGGCAGGTAGTCGATTGGGATTATCTGCGCTCCCTTCTGGGGATGAACTAACTAAGGCAGGGCAGTATGAGAAGTATCGTGAGAGGTATCCTGGGTTTACAGACTTTACAAGAAATATTTCGCAAGCGACTGGTCCGTTTGGACCTATTGCTTCGATACTTGGGGTGGAGGGTTATGCAGAACCCTTCGGTGGTGATGTGCCACTGCAGCGAGCAATGAGCGGATTAGAGCAAGGAGTTCCTCACCACCGAGTTGAGCGTCAGATTGCGCGTGGCTAAGCTTCGAGTTTAAAGTAAATATATTCGGGATGTACTGGAAAGTATTTTAAAGTCGCAGGACAAAGCCAACCAGTTAGATTTTCGTTTACATACTCTTCTTCTCCGCTAATTGTCGAGAACAATTTATACCAAACCCCGCCAGCTTCAAAGTTTGTATAACGAAGGTAGCCTTGATGATAAGGAAAGGGTTTAGCTGAAAATAGAATCTTAGGTTGCTCTGAAACAATACCGTTATCTTCTAGAATTTTGTCAATAATTTCAGGGATACCAAGCACAAAGGGTTCGTGCGTCAACTCACGAGCTTCGTCCGTAAAGGCCCAGGTTCCTGCGAATCTGTAAAGTTGAATGATGAGCATGGAGTTGTTCATGTGATTAAAAAGTAATGCAGAAGTACAGTAAAGCTAGCAGGGTCGAAAAAACAAGTGTGGTTAACCGACGGTCAATTGCTGCTACTATTTAAGTAGCGTAACGATAGTCGTGCCTCCTGTACCTAGAAGACCTGTAACTTTCGAGGATTTGCAGAGGGTTCAGGGCAAAGTTGAACAGGAGAGGCGAAGTCCAAACAGATATGATCAGACTAGAGCAAGAAGATATATTTTTAATGAAGCGCTCAACGCAGGCGATTTAGATCGAGCTCTTTACGAAAATCAACAATGGTCTGACTATAACTTCGACGAAGGTTCTGACGAACTTAGGAGTAGTGCCGACATAGAGGATTTTCGTGACGCGATTCCGTTTCGAGGTCAAAATATAGATCCAGATTATAATGAAGTTGAGCTCGCAAACATTGCCGCAGCACAACCACAGCAAGCTCGTAATTTTTTAAATAGCCGCATAGTATCACCTGAAACTACTCAAAGTATATATGAAGGGTTCTCCCGTGCTTCTGCCGATGAACGCAATGCGATCAGAACGGCTCTTGAAAGAGGTGCTACCACTTCAGACATTTATAGTAATTTTGAAGGTGATGAAAGAGGACAAATTCTTGACGAGGTAAACCGAATCGGGCGTGGGGAATTAAATGCTCCTTCGATTGCAGAGTTATATGCACCTGTAAATCAAATAAGCCGTGAGTTAAAAGACGAAGTTAATTTTGTTCAACAGCAGCAAAGGGACTTCCAAACGAGAAGTAGTGATATAGCAAGTTCCGCTGCTGCATTGAAAGTACCTTTTTCTCCGGGAATTGAACAACAAAGATTAAATTTTGTTGATGAAATCGACCCCCGAGAAAACTTGGTGACAGAGGCAGCAAGACTAATAGATCGCCCACCAGCTTCGTTTGAGGATTATGTAGCGAATAATAATAGATTAGTTACTTTGGGTCGGGATCTAAACGCAATAGTACGAAACGCCAATTCTAGACGTCGCGAGCAACGAGTCAATCAAGTACTTCCCGAAATTAGAGAGTCTCCTCGTGGCGGCGAGATTGTCGACGCAATCACGGGTGCGGTTGAGGGAGCTCGACAATCAACAATGTTTGATACGGGTATTCCCACACCGCCGGATGCTGATCAACCAAATTTTACTGCAGGATCTTCTAGGTTAAACTTTCTGCGGCGCTGGGGAACACCTGACGATGCTGAAAGAATGCGAAGATCGTTGGACTATTCTTCAGCAGAGATGCGCAATACGCTTGGTGATTTAGAACAACGTTCTCGTAGAACTGGACAATTAGTTATACCTGAACTACAAGACAAGGTGATGGAGAGCTTCGATGAAGATGCAATCAATCGATTCGCGGGAGCGCTAAAACAATATCCTGAGATGATTCCGTTATTGTCTAGGGCACCTAAAGCAGAAGCTCCGGTGGGAGGTAAAGAAGAAGTTTCAAAGTATGCAAAGTTTATAGATTCAGTTCAACAAGTATCTGATCCAAAAGATCGTGCTGCTATTTATAACAGCTTGATGACAGAAGGTGGGATACCTCAGTACGAGCTAGCTGGAATAGAGTTTGATTACACTAGCGGAAGTACGGAGCGGCAGCAGAGAGCTATTGAACGTTTAAGTCAGTTAAATCCCGAAGCGGTTGAAAAATTAAGTAGAGTTTCATCACAAGCTGCATCCACTGTCAGACCTTTGATTGGAGGAGGTAAATATGTGGGGCGGGATGATCCAGAAGCAAGAGAATTAATGAGTCGGATTGACGACCGCGCTCGCGTTTTTAAAAAAGCCTTTGACGATTTATCGCCTCAAGCTAAGACCAGGCTTTTCGATAAGTATGCCCAAAGTGTAGATAATCCTACGGAACTATATGTGAGGTACAATCCAGATACGGATGAAGTCACTCCAGCAAAAATAGATGATATTGGTGAAATATATGGACTAAGTATGACTAATTCTCCACCCATGCTGCCTCGAATAGCTGACTCTACTAATTTCTCCGGCGATATTTCAGAAAATGCTTTAAAGTTTCTCGCAAAAAATCCTATCTTAGGAACGTCCTCAATAAGTTTTCAAACGCTTTCTCCTGATGAAAATAGATTTACTTACGATGCCAAAGATTTACCACCGGCTGTTTCTAAAGCATTCACAGAATTTGTTTCTAAAAATGCGTTGGCTGGAATGCCTCCCGGAACTTTGGTAGTGAATAAGCCATTACAGGAGTTTGATTTGGAGGAGGCCGCCGAGAGAAAAGGAGATGCCAGTTCGACTTTCCGTAAACAACAAGAGGTTATTGGAACTCCAGCAAATAAAAGAGGAGTGGCTTATCAGCGTGGCGGTTTTGGACCAATGCAAGGTACTGAGCAAGCCCAATATGCATATATAAATAAAGAAGGAAAAGTAATTCCATTACAGCTGAAACCTGCTGAGACACCAATTCGAGGACAATTGAGCTTTAGCGGGGGTCAAGCAAAAGTCAACCAAAGTAGTTTACCGAGTAACAAGACTTACTATGCAGTTGATCCAGTAATGGGCGCTGCTGCGGGAGCACTTGAGATGGGCCGCGCAATTAAAAGAACACCAGCTTCTCTATTGCCAGGAGCTGCAGATTTAATCCCCAGTCCAGAAGCTATTCAAACTGGATATAAGCAAGGGCCTGCTGCAATGGGTAAACAGATGGGGCGTGAATTTATTGAAAGTTTACCTACGGGAGCAGCTTTTGCTGCGGCTTTATCCACTCCTGTATTAGCACCAGCGGCACCCGGCGTGGGCTTAGGGTTTATTGGGTCGGCTGCTGCCAGAGCTGCAAATGAAGTTGTTCGCCAAGAAACTGGCGAAGGTATAGTACCCAAAGTACGGCAGCTTATTGGTACGGCGCCAAGAAGTGGAGTTGCAAGCAAGACACCATTACCAAATCAACCACTAACTGCTGAAATCAAACCTTTATCAGATCAAAGTAAGACGGAGATGATCCGTAGACAAAACCGCAACGAATTGCAACGTCGGGCCGATCTGGTTAAGGAAAGGTTTAATCCTACAAAAGGAGAGTTCGGTTTATCTGAATTGTTATTTGGGCGATGAAGTACGGAAACCCGCATAGTCCGCACTTGCTTTTCTCTAGAGCATGGTTTACATTAACGAGGTCCCTTTCTCTAGGACTTTTTCTATGCACATCAAATTAATTGCCGCCGCCATCGGCGGAGCCATATTGGCTTCAACTTTACCTTCCCTTGCCACGGCCACTGTAAACACAGCCCGTAACAAAGATGCTGAGCTTGCGTGGCTTTTACGAGTTCAAGAAGTCAGTAAGTATCGGATGACCTCTGAGCAAAATCAAGCTCTACTTGAAAATCCGATTTACATTTCTGCTCTTCCTGCCGCTTCCTTGGCTTGTCAAAATGAAGGCGCCGCGCAGTCTCTAGGTAAAATCCTAGGACTAAAGGAAAAATCGATTACTTATATTTACTCCGAGTATAAACGAACTTTCTGTTCCTAGCTTGATTATACTGGGGGGCACAAGCTCCCCTTTTTTATGGCTGATATAAGAGAGTTTCTAGACGAATACATGAGTGGTGCTGAAGGAGTTCAAACAGCCGCAAATTTGTTTGGTCGTTATGTACTACCATCTTTTGGAAGCAAAGATATAACTGATAAAAATGTAGAGCAAATAATACCACGCAGTGTTCAAGATGATTTATATAGAGCAGCTACCCGAGCGCAAGCAGGCCGTGGCCAGGAGATTAATCTGAGAAAAAGAACTTTAACCGAAAAAGAAGATGTGTATCGTAAATTTCCTACTGCTCGTGCAAAGCAAGATTTAGACCTTGCGCGAGGTTTAGTTGAACAACTAAGTGACCCTAATGTGAGTGCTGTTCAATACGTGGATTACGATAAAGCCACCTCTCCAAAGATTGAAGATATTGCGAGACGATCGACTCTCGGACAATTCTACGCAACTAAGAACCCAGACGGTAGCGTAAGGATCCAAGATAAATATGATTTTAATAAAGCAAATGCAGATACTTTAATTCAATCTTCAAATCCCTTGGCACAGCTACAGGGATACGCGCAGAAAGCTTCAGAATTTGTTGAATCTCCGGTGGGAAAGATGATGAATGTTGGGGCCTCTGTAACTCCTTTAGGTTTTCTCTCCAACATTGTTAAAAATATTGCGCAACCTTATGATGTTGATTTTACTGTAAGGGCACCCGAAGCTGTACAGCAGGAAGCAATCAGGGCGCCACAGCAAACAGCAGCACCAGTGAGGCAAACTAGAATTCAGGAAGGAGAGACTTTAACAAGTGTAGCTGCTCGCTTAGGTACAGATGTACAAACTCTGGCGAGATTAAATAAAATTCAAAATCCAGATATTGTTGCAGCTGGACAAACAATAGTCGGACCTGGGCAAGCTAATCCTGCAGCTCCTGCAAAACCCACGCAGCCTGGAGGAGGGTTTAATCCCGCAGTTGCCGCTAGAGATTTTGCGCAGAATATTTCAAGAGCGGCAGATCCTGTTATGCGAAGTGTACGCGATGTAGCCACCCGTGTTGCAGGGCAGGAAGCCCGAGTAGCTCCAATCCTTGCCCGCGTGGCCCAAGCAAGTAAAGCCTCGCAAGCTGCTAGAGCTACAAAAAAACCTTTTGAGTTTGGAGTCAGTGAGTTCCTAGGTGGATTATTTAAGGGTAGATAGAAACACAGATTGTGTTTTGAAACGCTAACATAGAGGTAGAAGATAAAGCTTAATGACGGTAACTACCCACAACGACGAAAGGCTAACAGCGGACGAACGGGAAGAATTAGTTAGTTTAAAAAATGCAATTAGTTATTATCCCCATGCAGTTTCTGCACAAAAGATGGAACTTTTTACAGAATTGTTTGTGCGGTCGATTAAAAATAAAAGTGATTGTGTATATAATTAATCGGTAATCTCATTTTCGTTGAAACTAAAATACTCCAAAATGTGGCTCATCACTGCGTCGGTCAGCGTATCAATAACAACCTCTTCCGGTGGATCAGGATCATATTTTTTTGATCGCGAAATACCGTAGCGCACACCTTCTTCAACAGCCAGCGTTAAAATTCGATAACTTTTTGCTTTCATGATTACACTCTTATAGATTTTTGAATAGTGTCAATTGTTTCGTCGGGATTTGAAATATCCACAGAGTAAACAAAATCTGAGAAGTCGTGCAAAATTTGAACAGGTGAGCTACCCAAGCATAAAGTCGTCCATTGAATCCCTTCGGTTTCTTTGTGTTTATTTAATTTGGTAACCAAGTGGGCATCCAGCGACGAAAAACCATCGGTAATCATAAGGACATCTGCGTTTTTGAAATCTTTAATAGCACTCAGCGCATGAAGTAGCACAGCGTTAAACGAAGTGCCTCCGCCCAATCGCCACGAAGAAATAAAATCTATAAGAGCAAGATTAGTATTCTTGTGTTTTAAAATACAAGACTCACCGACACGGTTGTCAAAAAGGTGTACATGTACATCCCTGGAATCTTTGCCCGCGTGGGCCGCAATAGTCATTGTTATGGCCTTTGCCCAAATATCAAAGCTGCCCGACATTGACCCTGAGGTGTCCACATATAAAATTATTGGACCCCGGCCCAGATCCTTTCTATGCGCCTCATAGTCTTTAGTGAGTATAGTTTTGTGCATGTGCTTAAGAGCAAATAATGCGCGGCCCTTTTCTGTTCCTGCGAGTGCAAGTTCCAAAGGAAACGCTTTTGTAATGTCGTTACTAAAGCAGGCTCCGTTAATCGCCTCATAGTTTGCTCGTGATCTTTTCGCACGTTTTCTTTCTGTCCAAACTCTTTTTAAAAACCCTAACTGTTTAGCAACTTGTTTCAGTGTGTTATTTTTTTGTAACTTAGCCGCTAACTCTTTTTTCGTTTGTAAGTCTTGCGTGTGAAAGCCCTCCCCATCTGTAGTCCCCCAAAGAGTCTCTAACGCATCGTTTTCATTTTTAGATGTGCGTAAAGCATCATCTACCGCATTATTTACCTCTGCCTCTACTGAAGCTTTTAAAAGTTCCAATTGATTTTGAATTGCTTGGGCAAGGGCTTTTCCCTCTGCTCGCGCAGCCTCTGCACCTTTATCGTCACCATTTGCTTTTGCCTGTTTAAACTTTTCTCGTAAATCCTCAAGTTTTTCCCCTGCTTTTAGCATTGTATCTGCATCAATTTGATTATCCTCTATCAATTCTTTAACAAAGTCAGCCAAATCATTAAGGATTCTAACGGCGTTATTCCCTGCGTTAAATTGATTACCAACACTATTTTGTAATAACTGAGTCCATGCGGACGCACTAGATAACGCACTCATCACCAAATACCAAAACGCATTTTCAGGCTTATAATTTTTTAAAACTGCCGTGGGGCTACCATCTTGTTTTGCTCGAAAATAGTCTTCGTAATCTTCGAGACTTACTAACCAAGTAACTGAATCACCTTGATAAAGTCGTTCAAAAAGTTCTTTACCGAATCTAGAGATCTGTGTGATATTGTGTGTGCTTGAAATGTAAGAGACAGAGGAGCGGGTCTCACGAATAAAATCTTCCCACAGGAAATCAGCTAGTGCAGAACAAGTCAGGGTTAATGGAGCGTTGTGTGTAAGCCGAATAAACTCAGAGGTTTTGTTGAAGTTGGTGTTCATGTTTTTTGGAATCAATGATTTTACGATCTAAGCTGATTAAAAGTTTGACCAAAGGTTCAAAAGCTTGCGAAGGTTTTATCTCTTCGACAGCTTCGAGAAATGTCGCCAGCTCGGTGCGGATTGCAAGTAGAGTTTCTTGTGTTTCAGGCATACAATTGTTTAGATGCGCTTTATTTTACTTAGAGAAGTCTGAAATGGCAACAGCCAACGTATCTAGGTAGTTTTGCAGTTGTTGTTCTAGCTTTACGCCTTGCGTTCTGGCTAGGATATTCATTCTAAATTTAGAAGTGTCCAAAATTTCTGCAACTTTATCTCTTACGGTTTGCATATCTTTATGATATTTCCGTAGGTTGCCGACGAATTCGTTAAGCTCAGCAATACCCTGTTTAGATTTTTGTTTAGTAGAGCAAACGTGATATTCTGTCATGATCCCCGCAGCAGCTCGTTTTGCATCAGCAAACATTCGGTTTGCTGTTGGTACAACGTGCTCTAAGACTTCCGTAATAGTTTCTTGATCCTCTTGAGTCTGATAGACAATGTTAATCATGGAGTTGTGCATGTGTTCGGGATAGAGCTCCTCATCACCCTGCACAACAGCCCAAGCCTTAAGAAACTTGAGTATCTGAACACGACGGCGATCACTGATTACGATTGCCCTCGTGGCCAACATTTCCCATAACTCCACAAATTTATCTAAGAACTCTTCGGAAACTTTTATGTTTTTAGCTTCCTGTTGAAGGGCTTTAAGCTCTGGCAATGTAAGGTGAACACCAACTTTTGGTCTTTCTTCATTACCCACAGCCCACGAATCTAATAAACGTTTAGACGCGGGCTTTTTTAAAAATTCAACTGTTGGTCGAAATAGAAATCTATCGGCAAATGCTTGCAAGGATTCTTCGTCAGGCCAACTGTTTGTTGCTGCAACAATCGATTGAATCGGAGTGTTTATAACTTCCTTGCCATTATTAAAAGTTCGTTCGTTTAACAGAGTAAGCAATGAGTTTAAAATTGCCGATGACCCACGAAATAATTCGTCTGTAAAAGCAATGTGTGCGTCAGGTAAATACCCTTGAACATCACGAGTGTATTCGTCATTTAATAGTTTGCTTACAGCGACTGGTCCAAAGATTTCCGAAGGATCCGTCGTGGGTGTGAGTAGGTAACCAAAATAGTTGGCGCCAGAAATACCATTGCAGATGGTGCGCACCAGATCAGATTTGCCGGTTCCTGGTGCCCCGAGAAGGAAAGCATTTTGTTGTGATAGTAATGTTGCGAGAAGGCCGTCAATTACATGTTCACGTTCGAGTGACGAGGAGTTGAGGGAACCACGAAAGTTTTGAAGCTTGGCAAAGAGGGTGTCGTTCATGATGAATGATGTGATGTGATGTGATGTAGATTATAACAGATGGTGAGCGGCCTCTGGGCGGAGGCTCATTGTTTATAATTATTTAAAATCTCTTGAATGTCGCCGAAATTCGAGCTGTCAATAGAAGAAAGATGATCGTTATAAACTTGATTGTAAGTTGTTGTCCAATCAAGCTCATATTTATGCAATACCGCTAACAACTTTTCATGATATTCTCTATGCAATTTTGACGTTTTGTTCATAAACGTACGGTCCTTATCTTCATCTGTAAGAACAAATGCAGAAGGGACTGATTCTTCTTTATAAAAAGGAGCAAGACTCAGAGATTGTGTTGTAGAATTTTTAGAGTACCAATAGCCTGTCCCTTCGTCTCTGCCATAATAATGTTTCTTATAATTTAAAGAACGATGTAAAATCTCTGGTTCAAAAATACTGTTTAGTCGGCTAGCGAGAATAGGAAATTTAAATTCTTCATTGTCTCGATAAGCGTTATATGTAATTTGTTTAGTAGGTATGTTCGCTTCTATAAACTGCATTAAGTCATTAACTGCGTGTTGAGGGCAAGCAAATTTAAAACGTGAAAATTGTTCTGTCGTCACCGTGGAGCCATCGTCATAAACAATAACTAAAGGTTTAATAGAAAATTCACCTAAGGTGTTGGCGCGTTTAGAATAGTACAGATCAACAGTGGCAGGTGAGGCAACACCTAACGGGAGCTTCAAATCTATTGTTTGAAATAACCTAGTGCTTATTCGAGTAGCCATCGAGTATAAAAGGTTTTGTGAGGGGAAAAGGAATGTGTACTTCAGTAACTCGACAACTGTTTTTTAGTAACGGTTGTAAAGTATTGAGTTTTTGAACAGCGACATCAAAGCAGCTGAAAGTAACAGCTTCTTCAGGATCGCTAACGTAGTTTTCAATATCAGAAAGATAACCCTCTGTTGAACAGAGGGCGTAACGAATTCTACTCATTAGAAATCAGGGGTTTCAGAGTCCTCAGCAGCGGTAGCCACTGTTGAAATAAGTGTATCGAGATTTTCTCCTGCAGCTCCAATCAACTCCCTCCTTTGTGAAATAAGTTTATGTAACTGTTTGGAGCGTTGACGGTAAATATCCTGTTCAATGTTTGATTCAGCAATTAACAAGTTTAGAGCGTTCGAATTCTCAACTTTCTTTATGCGATCACATAAAGACTTGTAAGTATTTGAAAGCGCCAAAGATTGCTGTAACATCTCCAAACCTTTAGTTTTGTCCCGCGTGGATACAATAGATTCTAATTCTGTACGAATTTCTGTTTGCAATTCTTGAAATGTAACTGCACCTTGGTCTCGTTCTGTACGGTAAGAAGATTGAATTGCATCACCAGCAAGCAATAGTTTTTCAGCTAACTCGGAAAGATGTTCAAACCCAGGAACTGAATCACTAATTAACTTGAGCTTCGATGCTGTTATCTCCCACGAACCTCGTTTCTTATCTCCGCCAGTTTGTTGCCGGCCAATCTTAGTAACAGTTCGTGTATCTAAATCATCTAGAAGTTCTGCACTAATTTGTAAAGCTCTGTCAGCTGCACTGGCGTGAGCAGCATCAAGTACTTCTTTAGTATTAATGTAATTACTGTGTGCTAATACAGAATCAAAAGAGGCACCTTCAGTAGGTGTTGAGACGGCTTCTAAACTAATCGGCAGTGGACCCACAACAAAAACTCGAATTGGGTTTCTGTATTCTTCTTGAGTCGGAAAGACTCTCATGTAAGCATCACATGCAAGTTTATATTCTTCGTCTGTAGGAAACAAAGGTCGAAGAAACTCTTCAACTGTTTGATTCCATTTAGAAAACTCTTGTTCCCATATTTTGTATAGTTTTTCGTTAGCAATTCCCGCTTGTGCGCGAATTTTTGCAATAATATCATTCGCACCATCAAAATACTTCGCTGTTACAAAGTGTGTGTCTCCAAAATGTAAACAATAGTTGTCGTACAATTCGCGCTGTAAAACACGGAGATCATCTAACTCTCCCTTAAGAGCGTTAGATAGATTTGGTCGAAGGCTTACAGTGTTTTGTCGTTCCAGCGTGGTGATAACTGAAGCTGGCAATTTCAAATCATCAAATTTGATTTGAATTGATTGTCTGACGCTCGCCGAAATTGAGCAGGAAAGAAGATAAGAGTTCATTTCAAAAACTTAAAGAAATTTGTAGGGGGAATAAAAAGAAGCGCCTTCCGCAGACGCTTCGGCAAGTTTATCGGGATTAACAACCAGGGCCATAGACTTTAGGATCTTTACAGAATCCTTTGAGGAGCTGGGAGCTTTCGCGGTTAGGCTCCAACGGGTCGTAACCCATCGATGCGCAGGCGATAACTGCAGACAAGAGAGTGAGCAGCAGAAAAGTTGTGACCCTCAACATTATTTGAGCCTCGTGAAAGCTAGGCCGATATTGTCGGTTACCTGATCTACTGCACCGGTAATAACCAGCTGCTCGATCAAGCTTTTCCGTTCAATTTTTGCAGCCTTTAGCTGGAGCTCCAGCTTCTCGATTTTGGCATTGATCTTATCGATGTTCTTGTGCCCCGTGGGTTTTCTGGTAACCCGCACAACTATGTGCGCACTAAGATCAGGAAACTTAAAGGACGATTCAGGGCCTTGGAAAGGAGCTAAATCAACTCCGCGAGCCTCAGCCACATTTATATCTGTGTTGAGAATGCCTTTGGCTGCATTGAAGGGTGTGCCAAACGCTTGCTCGCAGTGCATCTGCGCTATGTCGAATTCATTCCAGCACTCGGCAGCGGTGCGCCCAACTGCCACTAGATCGCGAAAGGAAGGTGTGTCCATGTGATTTTGATAGGGTAGAGGAAGAGGTGCGCCACGTTAAATAGGCCGGTGCCGCCTGTAAACAAGATAGCTAAGTGAGAGCCTCTTGTCAATAGGTAATCTAGTTAAAGGCACATGAGGAAGAAACCTATCAGGGATAATAGGAGAGCATGATCACTGGTTGTGAAAAACCAAGTAATTAATCCTAAAGTCCAGTAAGTTTTACCAACTACATTTAACAGTTTCATGTAATCCTTTGCGGTTTATTTAATGTTATAGGGATACAGCATCCCCAACATCATTATTTATTAAAACTTTTTCTACTTAATAGAAGTTTACCATGATTTGCACCTGCTCTTAGAAAGTTATTTATCTCTAAATAGTAATAAGTAACTTACCTTTCCATAGGTGTAATTTTTGAGCCTAAAACAACTCCGTCAACAGCAACTGCACTACCATCAGCAAACCCCGCAACATAAGAATCTAAATCTTTCTGTTGGAAGAAAACTCTGACAATTGTGTTACATTTACGTTCTCCTTCGTTACTTTCGACAAATACGCGAATTCGGTAACGCATGTTAATAGTCCTCGTAGTGGATAAAAGAAGTAGAAGAGGTAATTACAAAGTTCAAAGGTAGCCGCGTGGCTACAATATCAATTACATTTGTATGTTTATGAGTTGAAAGATAACGGGCTGTAGTTTTTGCTGGACTCCAATTTAATGGTGTGCGTACGTAATCTTCAAAGGTTTTCTTAGGGGTTGTTATTGTTACTTTGAAACAGCGAAACACGGGCGCTGTCTTGATCGCAGTTCTCTTCTTCGGCATCATCAAGTTCCTCAAAGTTGATAGATTTAATTGATAGAGAGCTAATTGTATAACCAGATTCTTCGGTAATAGCCTCGACAACTGTTTCTAAAGAGTTAGAAATCCAAGTGCTACCTCTGTATCGAGCTAACAAACTATTACTTAAATTTGCTTGATCCTCATGGGTTAAAGCATCATCGTAGACATCGAAACTGATCGAGATTACTTCGTAGCCTGTGAGTTCAGTATCCATCATAAAGTTACAGGAGATGTGTGCGACGCCCCCGCAGTGAGCGAAGCGAGCGAGGACATGGTAATAATATCAGAGCGTGGCTCCCGTATTGTCAAATTGTGTTAAGTCGATTAAGTAGGAAGGATCTGATCTACTTACTTGAATCCAGCTGTTACATATCTGAGCGTTAAGTTTATGATATTCATTTAGATCTGTGATTCCTCGGAGTTTTGCCACAGTGTTTATGTTGCACAAGTCGGGTCTGTCGTTGTATACTGCGCAAGTGTTATCTGGTTGCAGCATTTCGCATACACCGTCATTAGTTTTATAGGGAAATGTGCTGACTAAATGTTTACTTAACGGGTCTTTAATCTGATCAATATTGGGCAAAAGATGACCAACAATGCGACAACAGAGGCCGCAACTTGTGCAAGGAAATTGATTCATAGGGCTAAAGTTTCCTATAATTAAGGTTGTTTGATTCTTGCATCATGGCTGGTATGAAAGGCGCCGCTGGTTCTAAAGGTGGCAAAGCTGGTACTAAAGCAGGCACAAAGAAAGGCGGAATGAAGAAGTGATCCATCATAGATCTTGATTGATCTGTGACAGTGGATTCTCTACTTCTTTGATTATTGCGTACCTGAGGGTGCGTTTCATTGATAAACGTAATCCGTTATCTATGGGTGTTGCATGAATGTGACACCCTTTCCAACCTAAAGTTTTCTTAGCTTCGCGCTGCAACTTACACGGCGTGGTTGCAACTAATAATGTGCGAAGGTGTGTTGATTCACCTGTAGGTTCAATCTGAGATTCATCAATTGAGTAAATCATGGTTGAGATAGAGAGAAGGGAGGTTGACGCTTACAAGGTATTTGAGGGTTATGTTGTTGCATGTGATCGCAAGCAGCTGTATGCGCATCGTAAGCATCTACAAAGTAGCCTACAAAAAAGAATTCCCATGTGCTTGGATCGCAATAGCTAGATTTATATTTCTCTAGTACTTTATCCCACGAGGTGTAAGTGTATAAGATTTTGTTGCGATGTCTGTTTCTATAAATCTGTTTCTTCTGGTTAACAAGATGCAGATTATCAATAGAGTTATTTAACTTGTTGCCATCAATGTGATCACCTGTTTGACCCTCTCCAAATATAACATCGTGAAGGATTAAAACTAGATTATGAGCTTTATATGTCTTGTTGTTAATTGATATGTAGTATATGCCGCATGTAGAATCTAAGCTGCCAGCCATCTGGCCGACCTTCATCTTACCGTTATTCACAGGTAGTTTCCATACTAAGCCACTAGGTTTAGTAGGATCACACTGTAGGCGTTCCTTAACAGCAGCCCGCAGTTCGGGATTGTTATAGCGAAGGGCGTCATTTACCATGGGTTTGAGTTAGTTACAGTGTTGAAATGCGCCCCGCAGTCACTAAGTGACGAGGTTGTTTTAACGGTAGGCAATGTTTTAAGGTCGTGGGTAATGTGCGGATTGTGATAATAGTGCCCTCGCAAGTACGCTCAGTGTGTTTATTAATTTGATTTTGCAGCAAACCTGCGATGCCGAAACCTACAGTTGAGCCTATGAGAATTGCAGAAAATGCAGTGAAAGGGATTTTATCAAGAAAGGTGTTCATGAGAATGATAATGAGATTGGGTGAGTTTGAGTTGGATGGGTGCGAGTTAGAAGTAGGGAATGAACAGTAAATCTACCACATTACAAGGTGGAACTCCATACTCTATAGCATCATGCACCACGGCTAAGAATGAATCTCCATCTTCTGCAACTGTAAAGTAGCCAAGATGCAGATGTTCTTGAGTGAATTGTTTATACGCTGCGTGATCTTCAGCGTCTCCATAATCGAATGGGGTTTCAGCATCAGTAACTAATGCAGCAGCCCAATGTGCAGGAAGCCTAAACTTTTCGGATTTCATAGTGTTATCTTACAAGTTGGTAATCAATGGAAAGCACACCCCAGTTGTTTGCATCTGAGATTCTCTTAGCAATGCTAAGACCTTCATCATCTACAACCCACTCACTGTTTAAGTAGGTTTCTTGGAGAGCTTCGTTAATCTCTCGTGCTTGAAAAGTTGAGAGGTCTTCATCACTTAACAAGTCGAATTCAATGTCTGTAACTTTGTAGGTGTTCATTAGAATTTAAGGAAAGGGTGGTTAAGATCTAGAACAGATTGTTGATCTGTTGTGTAATTAAGTTCAGTTGCTGGGACATATTCATCAGCCCAACAATCGAAAATCGTTACATCTTGATTGAGCTGTTCTTCGTTGAGTTGCTGTAGTTGAGTGAGTAGTTGTTTGTAGGTCATGGTGTTAGTTAGTGAGTGTTGAGTTAGTGTATGCGGCGGCCCGCAGTGAGCGAAGCGAGCGAGGATTTAATTGTCAATAGGCAATCTCCATATACTCAACACAGCTATGCAACAGTTTGAGCTCTAAGTTCTCCAGCTTGTTGTTAATAAACTCCCACTCATCGTCAGAGTTTACCTCCTCAAGTTCTCGCTCAAGTGCAAGAATGTGTTTCTCAATTGTTTCAGGTCGCCAGTTCATTCGAGTTCCTCCATGTTGAATGATTTAAGATCTTCACCGTTGCTTAAATCGATGTTCTCATAGATGCAGTTAGATAGCCACACTAAAGGGCTAGCTTTATCTGCATTAACATCGATAACTAATTCAATTTTGTATTGCCGCGTGGTTACATTGTCGGCCACGGATTAGCTCTATGTTTCATAGGCAGTGTACATCATGTGTTTGGTTTGGGCTACACTGCCGCCACAAAGTTAGAAGCGCCAGTGCCATGTACTTCTACAAATATATCTGTTTTAGTGCCATTGCATAAGCTACATGTTATGCACTGCGCTTGGCTGTTATCTACTGTAGCTGGGCATTGTTTACCACTGAATGCTACAGAGTTCTTTGCTACAACTGCAAAGGTCTTCCAACCATGTGCAGATGCTTCAATGTAATCCTGTAGACCATCACATGACGCCATAAATACACCTTTGCACCACTGAGCGAATGATTCTCGCCACTGGTGAGTATAGCCTGTATGGGATATACATAGGTTGTTGAAATATGTAACTAACTCAGCGGGCAACATAGCGCCATCGCCATAAGTACCCCAGCGAATCTTGCGTGTTTTGAAATACTTAGAGTGTATAGTTGCATTGTACTCAGGGTAAACGAGGCGCACATATGCGTTCCATACTTTGTTAGGCGCCTGGCCTACATTTACGTAGCAAGATCTTTTCCTGCGTGGCTTGTTGTTTACAAAGCCTGACCCTCGGTGGTAACAATTACCGCAGATCGCTAAATCATCGCCACTCTTAAGTGCAGCCACAGGGTTAATATCCTGGTGCAATATAAACGTTTGGATCATGTTACCAGTCTTGCGATTGACTGATTTAAGTGTTGCGATGCACACTATGGGAGAACCATCGAGAGGCGATAATCCCTCCCACAAAATAAAACCTTGAGGGCGTTTCATTGTAATAATTTGGTGTGAATGTTAAAGTTCTGCGTGGTAAGTATGCGCAGCCCACTAATACAAACGGGATAGTGATTTAAGTTGTTTCGAACATCTCATTAAATAAGTCTATGGGCTGAGTATCTAACTCATCTCGCATCTTAATTAGTTCATCTTGTTGCATACGTAACTTAAGTATTTGATCACCTAAGTAATGCAGTCGGTTGTTAATCTCAACCCGTGTTAGGTTGTTAACAGCGGAGAGTTCATATTCGGTGTTGTTAATCAACACAGTCTTAGTAGTGATCATAACGATTAGTGTGTGTGGTGAGTTAGAAAGGAAAGTTGTTACATACGGCATCACATAAGACCTTAACAAGTTGAGGGTCGTTTGTAATACCATACTCCTGGAAGTATTCATCAAGGATGCAATCAATGTCCTCCATTAATTGTTCCCTAGCAGTCAGCAAATCAAGTTTGGTGAGTGTCATTTTGTTTAATCAATACAGATAAATGAGTAATCAATAAGGTCTTCACCTTCTTCAAGATTCAGACACTCATTGATTGCTTCAGGAATAAACTTGCGAGGATGACTATTCTCATCAATCTCAATTTCAAGTCTAATAACCCAA
>Ga0247840_10002931_pt1 | contig 29559 bp, 23 predicted proteins | sample LaCruzMarch2015__FD_192404 | JGI IMG/M metagenome (GOLD analysis project Ga0247840, IMG submission 192404) | Freshwater microbial communities from meromictic Lake La Cruz, Castile-La Mancha, Spain - LaCruzMarch2015_17m | ecosystem: Environmental > Aquatic > Freshwater > Lake | place: Spain...
CTCGTAGTGGCCCAGGTCCAGGTCGGTCTCGGCGCCGTCGTCGGTGACATAGACCTCGCCGTGCTGGAAGGGGCTCATGGTCCCCGGGTCCACGTTGATGTAGGGGTCGAGCTTGATCATGGTGACCGCAAGCCCGCGCGCCTCCAGCAGGGCCGCCAGCGAAGCCGACGCGATGCCCTTGCCGAGCGACGAGACCACCCCGCCGGTAATGAAGATGAACTTAGTCTTAGAGGGGGTCATGAGGGGATCACTGGGGTAGGACAGGTTCCTGGACTTAAGGCCGCTGGCCCGACACGCTACCAAATTCGCCGCGCCCCCTCAACGCGGCAACGCGCCGGTCGGCGACCCAAGGCCCCTGCCGGACCCGAGCGCACACCGGTTTGCCTGTCAAAGTCGGGGATTCGCGCGTATAGTCGGCGAGGACCTCGCAAACGCGAGACACACGGCCGACGCAGGATCGCGGTGGATCGACGCTGGCTGCCCAATCTGAACGACAACCCACTGCGGAGCATCCATCCTAATGCATTCTTTTGCCAAGCTGATCAGCGTCGCCGCCATCGTCGGCACCGCCGTCTTTGCCGCCAACCCCGTGCAGGCCTGGGGCGGCCCCGGCGGCGGCAACGGCTGGGGTAACGGCAACGGTAACGGTGTCGGTGACATGTGGAACGACATGCTGGGCGACGGTTCCGGCGATTTCAACATGAACATGAGCGGCCGCGGCAACGGCAACGGCCGTGGTTACGGCAACGGTCGCGGTTACGGCGACGGGCGCGGTTATGGCGACGGGCGCGGTTACGGCTCCGGCTACGGCTACGGTGGCGGCTACCCGGGCTACGCCGCACCGGGTTACGGTTACGGCGCACCGGGTTATGCGGCCCCGGGCGGCGGCTACCCGGGCAACGGGGCGCCGGGCTACGGCCCTGGGGCACCCGGCTATGGAGCCCCTGGTTACGCGCCCCAGGCCAATGCCTACGGCGGCGGCTACCCCGGCTACGGCTACGGGGCCCCGACTGCCCCCTACGGTGCACCCCCGGCGCCGCCCGCCCCGCCGGTCGGCGAAGCAAGGTAAGACGGCCTAAGGTCCCGCGGGACTCCCCAGGCCGCGCCCCCCCGGGCGCGGCCTTTTTTTTCGTCGTCGCAACCCCGGCGGCATCCGTGACTTGATCCAGATCAAGAATCGACCCAATATAGAGTATTGAGAAAACCTGGGGGATGTCGTCTTGAGTCAACCAACCATCATTTCCATCGAGACGATGCGGGTTGCGTGCAAGAGTTGCTCGCTCTCAACCCTCTGTCTGCCCATGGCGCTGCGCCCCCAGGACCTGGAGCGGCTCGAAGATATCGTCAAACACGCCCGGCCGCTGCACCGCGGGGACCTGCTGTTTCGCAGCGGTGATCGCTTCCGCTCGCTCTACGTGGTCAAGACCGGCTCGCTCAAGAGCTTCGCGCCCAGTCCGGAAGGCGGCGAGCAGGTGCTGGGCTTTCACCTGCCGGGTGAGGTCATCGGACTCGACGCCATCGACCGACGCACCCACAGTTGCTATGCCAAGGTGCTGGAGACCTCCTCCATCTGCGAGGTCCCCTTCCAGCGACTGACGCAACTGACGGCGATCATCCCCAGCCTCCAGCATCACCTCTACCGACTGCTCAGCAAGGAGATCGGCCACGACACCGACATGCTCCTGCTGCTCGGCAAGAAGAACGCGGAAGAACGCCTGGCGGCCTTCCTGCTCGACATGTCCAAGCGGCTGCAACGGCGCGGGCTGTCGCCGACCGATTTTTATCTGAGCATGTCACGCCACGAGATCGGCAACTATCTGGGGCTCGCGGTGGAGACGGTCAGCCGCACCTTTACCCGCTTCCAGGACGACCGGCTCCTGGGCGTGGAGCGCAAGCACATCGAGATCTTCGATCTGGATGCGCTGGAGACCCTGGCGGAGGGTATGGGCACGATGCGGCAGCAGCAGCAGCAGCAGCGGACCTGAGGTATCAGGTTTCCCAAGTGACCCATGACGGACGCTACCAGGCCAACTTCACCAAGGGCGGACTCATGGTCCCGGAGAGCCGCCGCGTGGCCGAGCTCCTGCTCGCGGGCGTCGATGCGGCCGGCTGGAAGCAGGCCATCGAAGGGGACAACCTGCTGCGCAAACGCTCGCCCACCACGGCATCGACCAAGGCCCTGCTGATCCGCGCCCGGCTGCGGACCATGACCGAGGGTTTGTGGCGCCTGGTGCGCGACGGTGACAGGCCGGTGGCGACCCAGGCGCTCTTTGCCGCGACCATCACCTACTCCGTTCTCTTAGACTTACACAAACCTACACATAGGCAGATTCAGTGCTAAGTTCCTGCTTCAACGAGGCTGCCCAGGGGTGCATGGCTTGGTTTTCGCCGTTAGCTCCCACGGTGGGGAGCTTTACGGTGATGAACCGACGCCATGCTCCCCCAGGTCTCACGAACCTCTCCACAGGCTGCCACCGCGGAACTCGCGGCGGACCCAAGGTGTGGTAAATCCACGATCTTGGATAACCAAACTATACAACGATTTCGCCTCAAGTTCTGCTAGAGCTTTGATGGTTAATAAGAAATGAGTAGGTTCTTAAGCGACTGTATCAACCCCCCTGGTCGGAGACTTTATGGACCTGGTCGTCCGCGACCTCTACCGGCGCTTCGAGGAGCGGCTCGAGCCCCAGCACTGGGACCGCTATGTCGAGGACTACCGCTCCCGCGACCCCCGCACCCCGGACTGGTCCGCCGGGACCCTGACCAGCCTGCGCACCCGCGTCTTCGGCATGTTGACCGAAGCCGGTTACCTGTCCGACGCGCGCACCCGGACACTGAGGCCCCTGACGGTCGCGCCGACGGTGACGGGCTACCTCAGGACCCACGGCCGGGACTATGCCCTGCGCTGCCTGCAGGTTGACCCCCGGTGAGTTGAAGACCAGGAATTGTCCACAGATGAACACAGATGAAGAAACCAGCGAGGCTCAGGCAATCGATAAGGAATAATCAATCCTTTAAGAATTCCTTTTTCTTATCTGTGTTCATCTGTGTCATCTGTGGACATCTTGAGGGCGAAGCATGAGCAGCGACTTCAGCCGGCGGCTCGACCAGATCCTGGAGCGCGTCACCGCCGACGACTTCCTCCAAGGCAGGGGCCTGGGCAACGAGATCCCGTTCTACGCCTTCGACTATCCCGCCGAACGGGAACTGGAGGTGCGCGGGCACCTCGCCTTCCTCCTCGCCCAGATCCCCAAGCGCCGGCCCAGCTTACGCCTCACGCACATCAACCTGTTCGACCTGATCATCCGCCACCTCAAGGACCGCGGGTTTTATGACAAGGCCCTGGCCCTGCACCAGAAGCAAGGTGATGCGGCGCTACGCAAGGCGCTCGCCGCACCGCTGGATGCGGGCAAGCTGGCGGCCGTGTTCGCCACCGAGGTCAAGCCCGCGCAACAGGACCTGGTGCTCGTCTCCGGGGTCGGCAGCGCCTACCCCTTGCTGCGCACCCACAACCTGCTGAACAATCTCCACCACCGCATGGGCAGCACGCCGCTCGTGCTGTTCTACCCCGGCGACTACGACGGTCAATCCCTGCGGCTGTTCGGCACCTTGCAGGACAAACCCTATTACCGCGCCTTCAGGCTCGTGAGCTGATCCACAGATTCACCGGATGAAGAATGGTCCACAGATGACACAGATTGACACAGATGAGGAAATCAGCGAGGCTGCCGCAGTCGATAATGAATCATCGATCCTCCAGGATCATTTCTTTTCTTATCTGTGTTCATCTGTGTCATCTGTGGACAACTCTTCCGCCGCAGGAGTGTAGGTCATGTTGATCAAGGATCTGTTCACCAAGCCCATCGACCGTCCGATCAACGGCGTCATCAAGGCCGATCAGGCCGACAGCGCGTCGGTCTGGCAGGAGCTCGACGAGTACGTCGTCACCAAGGAACTCGACGTGCATTTGCGCCGGTTCTTCGGCGCCTACCTGGATGCGATCGACCGCGCCGGGGACCCCCAGGTGGTCGGCAAGGTCGGGGTCTGGATCTCCGGGTTCTTCGGCTCCGGCAAGTCCCACTTCCTCAAGATCCTCTCCTATCTGCTGGAGAACCGCCAGATCAGCTACGCCGGACAGACGCGGCGTGCCATCGCCTTCTTCGACGGCAAGATCCAGGACGCCATGTTGGCCGCCGACATCAAGCGCGCCGTCGGCACCGCGATGGATGTCTGCCTGTTCAACATCGACAGCAAGGCCGACACCGCCGGCGGGCGTGACGCCATCCTGCGGGTCTTCCTGAAGGTATTCAACGAGAAGCTGGGCCTCTGCGCCGATCATCCGCACATCGCCGACCTGGAGCGGCACCTCGCTGGTCAGGGCAAGCTCGACGCCTTCAAGGCCGCGTTCCGCACCATCGCCAATTGCGACTGGGAGCAGGAACGCGACGGCTACAGCTTCTACGCCGACGAGCTGGTGCTGGCCCTTTCGCAGGCCCTGGGCAAGACCCCGGAGGGTGCACGCGCCTGGCTCGAACGCTGCGAGGACGACTTCAAGTCGCTCCTGACGGTCGAGAACTTCGCCGGTTGGATCAAGGGTTACCTGGACAGCCGGGGCCCCGCGCACCGCATCTGCTTCCTGGTGGACGAGATCGGCCAGTTCATCGGCCAGGATACCCACCTGATGCTCAACCTCCAGACCATCGCCGAGAACCTGGGCACCGTCTGCGGCGGCCGGGCCTGGGTCGTGGTCACCTCCCAAGAGGACATCGACGCCGTGCTGGGCGAGGTCCGCGCCGCCCGCGCCAATGACTTCTCCAAGATCCAGGGTCGTTTCAAGACCCGCCTGTCGCTCTCCAGCGCCAACGTGGATGAGGTCATCCAGAAGCGCCTGCTGGACAAGACCGACGCCGCCCGCGCGACCCTGGCGGCCCTCTACCGCGACCAGGCCGACATCCTCAAGAACCAGCTCAGCTTCAGCAATGTCGGCATGACCTTCAAGCCCTATGCCGACACGCTGGACTTCGTCAGCGTCTACCCCTTTGCCCCCTATCAGTTCCAACTGATCCAAAAGGTCTTCGAGGCCATCCGCCGCCACGGGGTCACCGGCCTGCACCTGGCCCGCGGTGAGCGCTCCATGCTGGACGCCTTCCAGTCCGCCGCCGTCCAACTCGCCGCCGAGCCCGTCGGGGTCCTGGTCCCGCTGCACCGCTTCTACCCGGCCATCGAGAGTTTTCTGGAAGGCGTCGTCAAGTCGACCCTCGACCACGCCGCCGGCAACGACAAGCTCGAAGCCTTCGACTCGCTGCTCCTGCGCACCCTGTTCCTGATCCGTTATGTCGACGAGATCCGCGGCAACCTCGACAACCTGGTGACGCTCTTCGTCGACCGCATCGACGCGGACCGCCTGGCCCTGCGCCGGAGAATCGAGGCGAGCCTCCAGCGCTTGGAGCGCGAGACCCTGATCGGGCGCAACGGTGAGGCATTCTTCTTCCTCACCAATGAAGAGCGCGACATCAGCCGCGAGATCAAGGACGTGGACTTAAGTTCCGCGGAAGAGGCCAAGCTCCTGGGCGAACTGATCTTCGAGGACCTGCTCAAGGGGTTGCGCAAGCAGCGCTTCCCCGACAACAACAAAGACTTCGGCATCAACCGCCTGTGCGACCTGCACCCGCACGGCACCCGCACCGACGGCGATCTCGTCCTGTCGGTCGTCACCCCCCTGGCCGACGATTACCCACTCTACGAAGAGGGCCGGTGCATCCTGCAAAGCGCCGCTGAGGGCGGCCAGCTCATCGTCCGGCTCGATGACGACAAGACCCTGGGCCGTGAACTGCGCACCTGGCTGCAGACCGACCGGTACGTCGGTCGCAAGAACGACGGCACCGCCGCCACCACCACGGTCAAGATCCTGCGCGAGCGCCAGGAGGAGAACCGGGAACGCCGGGCGCGTCTGGTCCTGCAATTGGAGCGCCTGTGCAAGGAGGCCGCTTATTACGCGGCCGGCCAGCCGGTCCGGCCCAAGGGCGGCACCGCCGCCGCTTCCTTAAGTGATGCCCTGAACTATCTCATCCGCAACAGCTTCAACAAGCTCGGCTACCTCGCGCACCTGTCCGCCAACCCCCAGGCCGAGATCAAGGCAGTGCTCAGTGCCACCGACCTGGACGACCTGGGCTTCTCACTGGAGGCCGGTCAGGGCAACCAGCAGGCACTCACCGAAGTCGAGGGCCACGTCAACCTCATGGCCGGCGTCAACCGCCAGGTGATCCTGCAAGACCTGGTGGAAGACCGGTTCGGCCGGCGCCCTTACGGCTGGCCGGAGTGGGAGGTCGTCCTGCTGGTGGCCCGCCTGGTCCGCAAGGGTGCCATCAGCCTGGTGATGGATGGGGCGACGCTCGCCACCGACAAGATTTATGAGGCCGTCGCCACCCCCAGCAAATGGCGTCGCATCACGGCCATCAAGCGTCAGACCGTCGACCAGGGGCAACTCCAGGCCGCGCGTCACCTGGCCAAGGAGGTCTTCGGCCAGATCGCCCCCGATGGTGAGGACGCGCTCGACGCCTGCCTGCGCGAGCGCCTGGGCGGCTGGCGCACCAACCTCGCCCAGTACAAGACGCTCGCCGACACCGACGCCTACCCGGGCCGGCAGGAGATCGCCGAGGCCGCGGGTGTCATCGCCAAACTCCTGGCGGAGACCGAGAGCTTTGGCCTGATCGGCACCTTCCTGGAGCGCAAGACCGACCTGCTCGACCTGTCCGACAACGTCCATGAGCTGACGAATTTCTACGAGACCCAGCGCCCCACCTGGGAGCGGCTGCGCAAGGCCGCCGCCCGCTTCCAGCCCAACCGCACCTGGCTCGACAAAGACCCCAAGGCGGCCGCGGCCCTTGCGCGCATCCAGACCATCCTCGCCGCCGCCGCGCCCTATGGGCTGATCAAGGACGCCGAAGCGCTGATCCAGACCGTCGCCGGGGTCGATACCGCCCTGGTCGCGGAGCGCCGGACCCAGGTCCAGCAAGTCATCGACGCCCAACTCGGCAAGGTCCAGGTGGAACTCGACGAGGCCAAGGCCGCAACCGATCTGCGCAACCTGTGCCTCCTGCCGCTGCAAGTCCTCAGACGCCAGGTCGAGACCCAAGCCAGCATTGCCCACCTCGACCAGGCCGGGCAGGCCGCCATCGACGCGGCGGACGAGGCGTTCACCAAGATCGAGGCCGCGGCCAGTCAACGCAAAGACCCTGGTACAGTCGGCGAGCAGGTCAAGCCGGTCTACGTCAAGCCGCGGCGTGTCGTGAAGGTCGCCGCCCTGGCACCGGCCGGGTATCTTGAAACCCAGAGCGACGTGGACGGCTACCTGGATCGTCTGCGCAAGGCGCTGGAGAACGCCATCAGCGCGGGGGAGCGCATCGAGATCCGGTAATCAATTATCCACAGATGACACAGATGAACACAGATAAGAACGTTTTCTCTTCATCTGTGTTCATCTGTGTCATCTGTGGATAAATCCGAGCGGTTGCTCCGGTGGGTCTTGTCTGGAGAGACGTTCATCGTTCCGGTCGTGGCGCGCGGATGTTATGCTAGATGTACCCCTTAAGCGGAGTAACTTCCATGCAGACCGTCGGCATCAAAGCGCTGCAAACCAACCCAGGCGTCCTCAGCAAGGCGCTCGACAGCGGCGACTACCTGCTGATCACCCGGCACGGCAAACCGATCGGGATCGCCGCCGCCTTCGACGACAGCCTGCTCGATCTGGGATTTCGCAAATGGATCGCCGTGCGCTCCTTCCAGGCGGGCGATCTCAGCCTGGGGCAGGTCGCGCAGGTGTTCGAGAAATCAAAGGAGGAGACCATGCGGCTACTGTCCGAGCTGGGGATAGCCATCGCCGACTACGACTTGGCCGAAGACCTCGAAACCCTGGAGTTGCTCGGCAGTCATTGAATGGACGCCATCGTCAGCGATACGACCGCCCTGATCGTGTTGGCGGGCCGACAGCGCTTGGACCTGCTCGGGGCCTGTTTCGAGCGCGTCTTGCTGCCGCGGGCGGTTTACCGGGAGTGGTTGGCAGGCGACGCGTCCGTTGAGAACACAGTCGCGCATCTCAGCTTCCTGGAAGTCGTCGCGGTGGAGGACTTCCCATTGCTCGGTGAACTGCGCACGCTGCTCGACGCGGGCGAGGCGGAGGCCTTGGCGCTCGCCCGAGCGCGAGGACTGCCGCTGTTGGTGGACGAAAAAAAAGCGCGGACCATCGCACGGATGATGAAGATCCCGATCTTGGGACTGGTCGGCGTCCTGTTACTCGCGGTGGAGCGCCGTATCCTGGAGCCGCAGGTGGCCAGCGCACTCCTGCAGGAATCGATCGACCATGGATTTCGCTTGTCCGAGCGGCTCCATCAGGTGTTCCTGAGCCGGCTGGCGTTGTCGGCCGATCCGCAGATGAACAACAAGGCTTGAAAGGCGATCTTTGCCGGGAAATGCGAGAGCATGATCGCTGAAATCCAGAGGCATCATGAGAGAGACAATGGTTGAAACGATGGTGACCTACACGATCGAGTATAACGGCAAGCTGTATGTCATCGACGACGTGCCGGCGCGCGTCTGCCGCGAGACCGGTGAGGAGTTCTTCGCACCAGAGACCGTTGAGCACATCCAAGCACTGGTGAAGGGAAGCAAACCGCCGGTCCGAATGATACAGACTCCGGTTTTTCAGTATGCCTGATATCTGCACCATTCTGTGGTTGGCGCACGACGCTCAGTCCCTTTTGCCAACGGCACGGAAGATTATCCACAGATGACACAGATGAACACAGATGAAGAGAAGAAGGTATTTATCTGTGTCCATCTGTGTCATCTGTGGACAATCCGAATCTGTGGATCATGAATACTAACAAGATCAAGACCTACGCCCCCAAGGCCCGGCGCGACTTCATCGCTGCCGTCACTCGCCGCGCGGGCACCTTCGGCCTCACCGCCAAGGGCACCGCGCCCGTACGGGAGGAGGGGCAACTGGTCTTTATCGAGGGGCAGCCCTATCCGCGGTCGGTCGGCGCCCAGCGTCAGAAACTCGCTACGCGGGTCAAACAGCACGGCTTCGAGCAGACCATGGAGGCGGCGGCCTACACCTGGTTCAACCGCCTGATCGCCATCCGCTTCATGGAGTTGCACGGCTACCTGGACCACAGCTTCCGGGTGCTGAGCCACCCCGCGGGCCTGGTCCTGCCGGAGATCCTGGGGCACGCCGAGCATCTGGACCTGCCGGGTCTTGATCGGGAGCTGGTCATTACGCTCAAGATGGACGGCAACCGCGACGAGGAGCTGTACCGCGACCTGCTGCTGGCCCAGTGCCGGGCCTTGCACCGGGCCATGCCCTTTCTGTTCGAGCGCGTGGACGACGAGACCGAACTGCTGCTGCCCGACAACCTGCTCCAGACCGACTCACTGATCCGCGACCTGGTCAGTACCATCCCGGAAGAGGACTGGCAGGAGGTCGAGATCATCGGCTGGCTCTACCAGTTCTATATCTCGGAGAAGAAGGACCAGGTGATCGGCAAGGTGGTGAAAAGCGAGGACATCCCGGCCGCCACCCAACTCTTCACCCCCAACTGGATCGTCCAATACCTGGTGCAGAACAGCGTCGGGCGCCTGTGGCTGATGGCTAACCCGGCATCGGCCTTGAAGAGCGAGTGGCCCTATTACATCGAGCCGGCGCAACAGACCGCGGAGGTGCAGGCGCAGTTGGATGCGTTGATTGCCGCGAGAATTGCTGAAGATAATCCACAGATGAACACAGATGAACACAGATGAAGACTTCGCCGATTTCCAAGCTCCGCTTGGGAATGCGCTCCGGGAAGCTCCGCTTCCTGACACGCCAGGGCAATATGGATTGCTATTGATGCACTACGTCGATATCAGCGTCCCGCAAGATGACCATGCTGAATCCTGAAACCATCACGGTATTGGACCCTGCCTGCGGCTCCGGGCACATCCTGGTCGTGGCCTATGACGTGCTCAAGGCCATCTATCTGGAGCGCGGCTACCGCCCCCGGGACATTCCACGGCTGATCCTGGAGAAAAACCTTTACGGGCTGGATATCGACGACCGGGCCGCCCAGTTGGCCGGCTTTGCCTTGTTGATGAAGGCGCGCGCCGATGACCGGCGACTGCTCAACGATCCGCCCAAGCTCAATGTCCTGGCCTTGCAGGAGAGCAAGGGCTTAAATGCGGACGAATTGACCCGTTCTTTGCAACCGATCGGCGCAATGGTAGGTCGGGCTAACCCTGCGGGTGTAACCCGACAACAAGCCGCCGGGTTCGCTCAAGATGACCTCTTCCCCGACACCCTCCCGCAGATGAGCCTCGGCGAGTCGGTTACGCCGGACGCGTCGGGTAACGCTGCGCTGACCCGATCGACGATTGCCGCCCTGATCGACACCTTCGCCGAGGCCAAGACCTTTGGCTCACTGATTCAGGTCCCACCCACGCTGGCCGCGATGCTGCCGGAACTGGACGTGGGTCTATTGCAGGCGTTGGACAGTGGCGACGTCTTCGCGCGGGCGGCAGCGGAAGGGCTGTTGCCGCTGGTGCGACAGGCCCGGGTGCTGGCGATGCGGTTCGATGCGGTGGTGGCAAATCCACCGTATATGGGCGCCAAGTATTACGACGGCTCGTTGAAGCGCCTAGTCCAAAGCAATTATATGATCGCAAAAGGCGATCTCTATACTTGCTTTCTGGTTCGCAATACCCGCTTCGCCAAGATAGGCGGTAGCATTGGTATGATCACTATACCCAACTGGATGTTTTTGTCTACATTTGAGGAGTTGCGTGATTGGCTTTTCGCAAAAGGCACTATTGAGACATTTTCACACAACGGGCGTGGTGCTTTTGGTTCAGACTTCGGAAGCTGCGCATTTACTTTTCGACATCATTTCAACCCGGACTATATAGGGCGTTATAAGCGTTTATTTCAACGGCAAGGCAGTGTGGCATCAAACGCAGAGCTTGATGAGCGATTTTCAGTCTCCGTTCCTTATGGCGCGTCTGTGGCTGACTTCCAAAAGATTGCAGGAAGCCCCGTGGCATATTGGATTAGCGACAGGATGCGCAATATCTTTTATGAAAGCCCACCTATGAGTGAGAGAGTTAATGCGCGGCAAGGTCTAGCTACCGCGGACAATGATCGGTTTCTTCGTTTATGGTACGAAGTGGATGTCTCGAATATCGGTTTTGGCATGAAAAGCCGTGACGAGGCGAGCATCTCTGGACAAAAATGGTTTCCTCACCAAAAAGGAGGCGACTTCCGAAAATGGTACGGAAATCATGAGTGGGTAGTGAACTGGGAGAATGACGGTTCTGAGGTAAGGAATTTTAAGGATGACAATGGCAAAGTGAGGTCTAGACCGCAAGGTACTGATTACTATTTTACAGAATCGGTGAGCTGGTCAGATATTACAGTTGCTGAGAATGCCTTTCGGTACTCGCCCTCCGGCTTTATTAATGGTCATACTAGTCATGGCGTTTTCGGCTTTAGCGCCACGATGAGGAACGTTCTTCTGGCGTTCGGAAATAATAAATTTTGCAGCCAAGTCATTAAGGGAATTAGTCCAACAGTCCATTTTGATATTGGCTATTTCAAGAGGCTACCGTATCCGGCTTTGCTTGAAGCGGCGAAGCTGGATTCTGTTGATGAACTGGTAAGAATTGCCGAAGTAGACTGGAATAATGTCGAAACCTCGTGGGACTTCCGGGGTCTGCGTTGGCTATTTGATCTGGGGCAAGATATCGCGCGATTCCAAACAAAGCAATATATCGAGACTTCCTGGGGTACCTGGCTTATCAACAGTTGCAACAAAGTTAAGCGGATGCAAGAGCTTGAGAGTGAGAATAACCGTCTCTTTATCCAAGCCTATGGCTTACAAGACGAACTCTCCCCGGAAGTCCCCGAAGACCAAATCACCCTCGCCCGCGCCGACCGCGAGAAAGACTGCCGGCGCCTGATCTCCTACGCCATCGGCTGCATGATGGGCCGGTACCGCCTGGACCGGCCGGGACTCATTTACGCGCACAGCGGCAACCAGGACTTTGAAGCAATCTATAATGCCGCAAGAGAAGAATCCACAGATGACACAGATGAACACAGATCAAGAAATGAACATCTGTGTCCATCTGTGTCATCTGTGGACAAAAATCCCTTCCCCCCCGACGCCGACGGCATCGTCCCCATCACTGATGCAAACTGGTTCGATGACGACGCCGCCAACCGTATCCGTGAATTCCTGCTGGCCGTCTGGGGCGCGGAGACGCTGAACGAGAACATGGCCTGGCTGGCGGAAAGCCTGGGATCGAAGTCCGGCGAAACCCCGGACGAAACCATCCGCCGCTATCTCTCGGCCAGTTTCTTCAAGGACCACCTGCAAACCTACAAGCGGCGGCCCATCTACTGGTGCTTCTCCAGCGGCAAGCAGAAGGCATTCGAGGCCCTGGTCTATCTGCACCGCTATCATGAAGGCACACTCGCGCGCATGCGCATGGAATACGTGGTCCCGCTGCAAGGCAAGATGGCCGCCCGCATCGACCGGCTGGTCGATGACATCGCGTCCGCGTCCACCACGGCCCAAGCCAAGCGGCTGCAAAAGGAGCGGGACAAGTTGACCCGCCAACTCGACGAACTGCGCCGCTACGACGAGCAACTGCGCCACTACGCCGACCAGCGCATCGCCCTGGACCTGGACGACGGCGTCAAGGTCAACTACGCCAGGTTCGGCGACCTGCTCGCCGAGGTCAAAGCGGTTACCGGTACCAGTGCAGAATGATTGCATACGGATCTCAGGCCTTGGGGTTTCATCATCGTTCTGGTGATGACTTCGCGGGCGCAGCGCGGGTCAGCCCTGAAGGGGCGCGACATACCAGCCCAGGGCAACGCCCTGGGTTGGGCGCCCACGGATGTTCAGCCCTGAAGGGGCGTGACATCCGTCGACCCGCAGCCGGGATCTGGTGTGGCCATCTGTCACGCCCTTTCAGGGCTGGGTTGACTCATCCACATCACCCAGGGCGTTGCCCTGGGCTGGTATGTGACGCCCCTTTGGGGCTCAATATTCCGGAGGGCCGTGATCATAACCCCGGTCTGGCAGCCGACTGCGAGGTCTGTGGTCCGCACAGCGGACCCTACGGCCTCGCGCCCGTAGGGTCCGCTGTGCGGACCAGCGGCCTCCCGTCCAGCAGGGTGGCCGGATTTATGATCAAAGCCATCCCGGAGGACAGCAATTGAACTCGACTGACAGCGGGACTCGATCGCGCCGCGATGATGGGGAAGCCGTGGCTATCCCCATGCGTTTGACCGCGCTCAGCGTTGACAACTTCAAGTCGCTGGTCGATTTCAAACTCCCGCTGGCGGACTTCACCTGCCTGATCGGTTTGAATGGTTCCGGAAAATCGACCGTCATTCAAGCCATGGACTTCATCGCCCGCTTGTTCGAAGGGAACATTTCCCGGTGGCTGGAGCAGCACCAATGGAGCCCCGCCGACCTGAATTCCAAGCTGATCCGCAAGAGCAATATCACGGTCGCCATCGGATTACGGCGTGGGGACGAAGTGCTGAACTGGATGGGACGATTCAATCGCACGTCACTGAAATGCACTCAAGAAGTGGTCAGGATCGACCAACGCTTCATCTTCGTCGTCGATGAAGGCAGCTATGCGATTGCGGACGAGCACGGGTATATAGCTCCAACGAAGATCGCGTTCCAGTACGAAGGGTCCCTGTTGTCCCAACTCAAGGACGAAATGCTTACTCCCCAACTTCTTGCTCTCAAGCTGTTTTTTCAGAACACTGTAGCACTGGACGGGCCGGCGCCACAATTCCTCAGAGCGAAGACGTCATCGCGCCATGGGGGCCTCGGGTCGGCTGGCGAGCGCCTGCCCGCGTTCCTTCACGAACTTTCTGCGGCGCAACGAACGGCGTTGCTGGCGCAACTTCAGACGTGCTATCCGCGATTGACCCACTTCGTCATCCGTTCACCAGGTACCGGCGGGAAGGAGTTGAACATCAGTGAGCAGTTCGGAAACACCCAGCTTTTCACCGAGGCCAAACACGTCGGCGACGGCATGTTGCGGCTTATGGCAATACTTGCTGAGATTCTGACGGAACACGAGTTTGTGCTTTTCGATGAAATCGAGAATGGTATCAACCACGAATTGGTGGACTTTCTGCTCGACACCCTTGTGGGCTCGCGGCAGCAGGTACTGATAACGACCCACAGCCCGATGATCCTCAATCATCTGGATGATGGTGTGGCGCGCGCGGGTGTCCACTATCTCTATCGAACGCCGGAGGGTTACACCCACTCAGTCCCGTTCTTCTCGATACCCTCAGTCGCGGAAAAGCTCAATGTCATGGGGCCGGGGGAGGCATTCGTCGATACCAATTTGATCCGACTGTACGAAGAAATCCAGGCGACGCAGGGTAAATATCCATGACTGGCCAATGTTGATTCTCGTTGATACTGTATTCATCCACAAGATTGGTTTTCTCTCCATCTGTGTTCATCTGTGTCATCTGTGTCATCTGTGTCATCTGTGGACAAGAATCTTCCACAGATGACACAGATGAACACAGATGAAGAGAGAGAATCTTATCTGTGAACATCTGTGGATAACAAATTCCTCCTGATCCACTGACAGGCTTCATAATTTACCAATGGATAGTCAACGTATCGAAAGCGCGCTGAAGGATCAGTTCATCGCGCAGGGTTATCGCATCGTGTTCTGGAACGACCCGGAGCGGGAGTTCGAGGAGATGCTGCCGGAACTCGACCTGGGTGATGTGACCCTGTTGCGCCTCGACCAAATCTGCGGGTTGGAGGTCAAGGTCCGCCTGGAGTTGACGGATACCCAGGGCCGCTACCTGCTCTATGCCCCGTCTGAGCCGCCGGAGGTCGAACAGGACTGGCTGCTCGATATCCGCCTGTACAGCGCGAGCTTCCGGGCGGACCGCGCGTCGATGCTGCACAGCGAACTCGGGTTGACCCAGCAGTCCTTGCGCCTGCACCTGGCGCAGCGCGCGCGGTTCTTCGCCAGCCGGGACCGGCTGGAGCGGCTAAAGCGGCTGGTGGGCACCACTGACAACGCGCTCGACCTCGACCGCAAGATCATCGCGGTGCTCGCCAAGTCCGATCAGCCGGAGTTTTTCACGGTCCTGATCGCCTTGTTCGATGCCATGCCCGAGGGCCAGTTCGACGCGCTCCCGCCCGCGTGGGACGAGATGGAAAGATTCGGCGTACAGGCGGCCTTCTGGGACCTGGCCGCGGGCCAGTTCGGTTACCAGGAAGGGGCGCCGACGCTCAAGAACCTGCTGATCCGGCTCCTGGTGTCGGATCTCGGTCACGCCTGCCGCGGGCCGCTTCCCCAAGGCCTCAAGCCGCTCACGCTGGGGCGCCAGGGGACCGCCAATGCGGTGGTCTGCCTCGCCCAGTGGCGCGACAGCAGTACCCGGGGACCGTCCTATGAACGCCTGTCAGCCGGTGTGGCGGATGCGGTGAAGCTCACGCAACACCTGGGGGCCTTGGAGATCGAGGCCCTGGCCGAGGTCAAGACCTTCCTGCTGGTCGAGCAGGTCATCGCCAGTCGTTTGCGCGACCGGGTGCTGGAGACCGCGCAGAGCATCAAGCCCCAGGCCGTCCGGGCCATCGCCGCGCACCGGCAGGACGGTTACTGGGCGTCGCGGGCGCTACCGGACACCCCCCATGCGCCACGCCGCTGCCTGTACGCGGTCTACGAGGCCCTGCAGACCGCCGCGGACCTGTTCGACCTGTGCAACGCGCACCTCGGCGGCCTGGCGCAACCGGACGCGCGGGGGCTGCTACATGCCTATACGGGGGGGCTGTATCGCTTCGATCAGCGCTACCGCCAGTTCTGTGAGTCCGCCGATTACGCCGAGTCCCACGACTGGGATGTGCTCAAATCCTTGCGCAAGAAGATCGAGCAGGTCTATGGCACGGGCTTCGTGGCGGAGTTGGCGCTGGAGTGGAACAAGCATCTGGAAGCCGGTCTGCTCGGGTCCTGGCGGATCGACGGGCTGCCCAATCAGCAGACATTCTTTGAGCGGGAAGTTGCGCGCGTCCTGGTCAAAGGGACCGACCGCCGGGTCTTCGTGATCATCAGCGACGCCCTGCGCTTCGAGATTGCGCAGGAGCTCAACGGCCTGCTCAACGGCAAGTACCGCTTCGACGCGGAGCTATCCGCCCAGCTTGGCGTGCTGCCGTCCTACACCGGGCTCGGGATGGCCGCGCTGCTGCCCCACCAGGCGCTCGACTACGACGAGGGCGGCACCGTGCGGGTCGACGGCCTGCCGTGCGGTTCGCTGGAGCAGCGGGGCCGGGTGCTGGAAGCGGTGCAGGGCGTGGCGGTCCGGGCCGAGGTCTTCATGGCCATGAAGAAGGACGAGGGGCGCGCCTTCGTCAAGCCGTACCGGGTAGTCTATGTCTATCACGACCAGGTGGACGCGGTCGGCGACAAGGCCGCGACCGAGGGGCAGACCTTCGGCGCGGTGCGCCAGGCGATCGATGAACTGTGCGACCTGGTGAGCAAGATCATCAACAGCCTCAACGGCAATCACCTGGTCATCACCGCCGATCATGGCTTCCTGTTCCAGGAAACACCGCCTGGAGAGACCGACAAGAACACCCTTGCCGGCAAGCCTGCCGGTACCCTCCTGGCCAAGAAGCGCTATCTCCTGGGTCGGAACCTGCCGGCCAGTGACCAAGCCTGGCACGGCACCACAGCGGTTACCGCCGGGGCCGGCGGCGGCATGGAATTCTGGGTGCCCAAGGGCGCCAACCGCTTTCACTTCGTCGGCGGCTCGCGGTTCGTGCATGGCGGGGCCATGCCGCAGGAGATCCTGGTACCGATCATCCGCGTGCACCACGTCAAGGAGACGGGCAGCGCGGCCAAGACCCGGACGCGCACCGTCGGCGTGAGCGTGCTCGGCAGCAATTTCAAGGTCACGACCAACCGCTGTCGCTTCGAGTTGATCCAGACCGAGCCGGTCGGCGAGCGGGTCAAGCCGGTCACGCTGAAGGTGGCGATCTACGACGGCGCGCAGCCCGTCACCAATGTCGAGACCCTGACCTTCGACAGCCCCGCGACCGATATGAACCAGTGGAAGAAGACGGTCAGCCTGACCCTGGAGGGGCGACGCTTCGACAGCAAGAAGGTCTTCCAGTTGATCCTGCGCGACACCGAGACCGGGGTGGAAGAGGCGCGCTTCGACGTGACGATCGACCTGGCGTTCATCAACGACTTCTGATCCACAGATCGGAACGATGGAAGGAAGAATTTATCCACAGATGAACACCGATGAACACAGATAAGAGGGCTTGCCAGGCTCCGGCCAGTATCCGCTGGGGAGTCCGGTAGACAAGTTTTTCAAAGATGACACAGATGAACTCAGATATTTCTCTTCATCTGTGAACATCTGTGTCATCTGTGGATAATAATCTTCACTTACGAATCGTCGGCGACAAGAAAGAGATTGTCCACAGATGACACAGATGGACACAGATGAAGAGACGTGCACTGAATTTATCTGTGTTCATCTGTGTCCATCTGTGGATAAATTCTTCGTCTTTCTTTGCCTGAACCCGGAACCTCTGTAGATAATCATTCTTCTTTACCCCATTTGGAGAGAATATCGGTGGATAGAGAAACGGACCCGCAGACCTTTGCGATTATTGGTGCGGCGATGGCTGTTCATTCGGAGTTGGGGCATGGCTTCCTGGAGCGGGTCTATCATGAGGCACTGGCCTTGGAACTGCGGCGGAGAAATATTCCGTTCCAGACCGAGTGTCCGATTCCGGTCTATTATAAGGGCGAGAAGCTGTCCGTGGTTTACCGTGCCGACTTGATATGTTACGAGGCAGTGCTCGTTGAAATCAAGGCACTGCCCTTAATCGGCGGCGGCGAGAAAGCCCAGTTGCTCAACTATCTGAAAGCGTCAAGACTCAAACGCGGCCTCATCCTGAACTTCGGTGCGGCTAGACTCCAATACGAACGCCTGGTATTCTGATCCGCAGATGGCAGGAAAGAAATTGTCCACAGATGACACAGATGAACACAGATGAAGAGGGTTTATCTGTGTTCATCTGTGTCATCTGTGGATAACAATCTTCGCTTGCGAACCGTGGGTGGCAAGAAAGAAATTGTCCACAGATGACACAGATGAACACAGATGAAGAGAAGAATTTATCTGTGTTCATCTGTGTCATCTGTGGATAACAATCTTCGCTTGCGAACCGTGGGTGGCAAGAAAGAAATTGTCCACAGATGACACAGATGAACACAGATGAAGAGAAGAATTTATCTGTGTTCATCTGTGTCATCTGTGGATAAATTCTTAATCTTCATTTGCCTGAGTGTAGATCTTCTGTGGATATGAATGATTTAGATGGCTTGTTGAACCGCCATTTCGCCGGCAAGGTCGTACGCAAGGACCTTACCAAGCTGATCAAGGAGGGGGCGAACGTGCCGGTCTACGTGCTGGAGTACCTGCTCGGCATGTACTGCGCGTCGGACGACGAGGCGATCATCCGCGACGGTATGGAGACGGTGAAGACGATCCTGGCCGAGAACTATGTGCGGCCGGACGAGGCGGAGAAGGTCAAGTCAAAGATCAAGGAGCGGGGAAGTTACAAGGTTATCGACAAGGTGACGGTGCGGCTCAACGAGCGCCGGGACCTCTACGAGGCCCTGCTGTCGAACCTGGGGGTCAAGGACGCCGCGATCCCGGGCAGCTACGTGAAGCAGTTCGAGAAGCTGCTGGTGGGCGGGATCTGGTGCATCGTCACGGTTCAATACTTCTTTGAAGAGGGGCAGAAGGGTTCGCCCTTCACCATCGGCGACCTCAAACCGATCCAGATGCCCAATATGGACCTGGCGGGGCTGTTCGAGGGGCGCCTGGCGTTCTCCGAGGCCCAGTGGATCGATGTCCTGTGCCGCTCCACCGGGATGGAGCCGGCGAACCTGACCGAGCGGGTCAAGTGGCACCTGCTGGCGCGGATGGTGCCCTTCGTCGAGAACAACTACAACTGTTGCGAGCTGGGACCGCGGGGGACCGGCAAGAGCCACCTCTACAAGGAGATCAGCCCCAACAGCATCCTCATCTCCGGCGGCCAGACCACGGTGGCCAACCTGTTCTACAACATGGCGCGCCGTCTCGTGGGGCTGGTGGGCCTGTGGGATCTGGTGGCCTTCGACGAGGTGGCAGGCATCTCCTTCAAGGACAAGGATGGCGTGCAGATCATGAAGGACTTCATGGCCTCGGGGTCCTTCGCCCGCGGGCGCGATGCCGTCCAGGCATCGGCCAGCATGGTGTTCGTGGGCAACCTCAACCAGCCGGTGGACACCCTGGTGAAGACCAGCCACCTGTTGGCGCCGTTCCCGGCGCCGATGATCGACGCGGCCTTCTTCGACCGTTTCCATGCCTATATCCCCGGCTGGGAAGTGCCGAAGATGCGACCGGAGTTTTTCACCAATCAGTACGGGCTCATCACCGACTACCTGGCCGAGTTCATGCGTGAGATGCGCAAGCGCAACTTCTGCGATGCCATCGACCGGTATTTCAAGCTCGGCAATAACCTGAACCAGCGCGATACCATCGCCGTGCGGCGCACCGTCTCGGGCCTGCTCAAGCTGCTCTATCCCCACGGGGCCTACGACAAGGAGGCGGTGCGCCGCTGCCTGGAGTACGCGCTGGAGGCGCGCCGCCGGGTGAAGGAGCAGCTCAAGAAGATCGGCGGCATGGAGTTCTTCGATGTGCACTTCTCCTACATCGACCAGGAGACGCGCGACGAGCGGTTCGTCAGCGTACCGGAGCAAGGGGGCGACAAGCTGATCCCGGATGGCCCGCTCAACCCCGGCGTGCTGCATACCGTGGCTACCGGCGGCAGCGGTCATCTGGGCCTCTACCGGCTGGAGACCCAGACCACGGCCGGCAACGGCCGGTTCAATGTGTCCGGCCTGGGATCAAACAGCGGGGCCAAGGAGTCGGTGAAGGTCGCCTTCGACTACTTCAAGGCCAACCTCAGTCGCGTCAGCGGGCTGGCGAAGGCGGGCGACCACGACTACCACCTGCATGTCGTCGAGTTGCACAGCACCGGGGCCGCCAAGGCGATGACCCTGCCGAGCTTCGTCGCCCTGTGCTCGGGGATCATGCAGAAGCCGCTGCAAGGGCAATTGGTCGTCCTCGGCGACATGAGCCTGGGCGGGAGCTTGATCCCGGTGGAGAACCTGGCCGAGTGCCTGCAGGTCGCCTTCGACTCCGGCGCCAAGCGGCTCCTGTTGCCGATGGCGAGCGTACGCGACATCGCGACCATCCCCGGCGAGCTGTTCGCCAAGTTTCAGACCTCGTTCTACGCGGACCCGGTGGATGCGGCGTTCAAGGCATTGGGGGTGGAGTAGGTGGCGCTAAGGAACGAGTCAAGAACAAGTCAAACACAGACACAATCGTTGTCGTTGTCGGCCTTGGTCATAATCCCGGCCACCCGGCACCGGCGAGAGCACGCGCGCAGCCCCGGTCGAACGCTGGGAGCGCCGCACCCCAGTGCGGCGCGGCCTCGCGGGCGACCCCGACGCCGCGCGCTGCGGATAGGCCGCGCCGCACTGGGGTGCGGCGCTCCCAGTGGCCGGAGTGATGACCAACAACAACGATTCTGTTTAAACTGTTCTTGGCTCGTTACTAAGCGGTGTGGTCCCCTCGGCACAGAGTTGCCGACAATGCGCGGATCGAACCTCAACCGACCGGTTCCTCCGCCAGCCACAGACACCCCTCGCTACTCGTCCGGTCGATGGCAGCCAGGCGGGCGCCGTGGGCGGCCTGGGCCTGGGCATCGGCCGCCACCACCCGCAGCCGCGGTCGCAGCGGGTCCAAACGCCCGCGTTGCGTCACGGCCTTGCGGCTCCCGGGCTCGAACTGCGGCTCCCCGCCCAGGTGCATGACCACCTGCCCGCCGGTCATGGCCAGATAGACGTCGGCCAGGATCTCGGCGTCGAGCAGGGCGCCATGCAGGTCCCGGTGGGAATTGTCCACACTGTAGCGTTTGCACAGCGCGTCCAGGCTGTTGCGTTGGCCGGGGTGCAGGCGACGCGCCAGCGCCAGGGTGTCGGTGACCGCGCACAGGGCATTGATTCGCGCCCCGTCGTCGCGCCAGCGCTTGAGTTCGCTGTCGATAAAGCCGCAGTCGAAGGCGGCGTTGTGGATGATCAGCTCGGCCCCCGTCACATACTCCAGGAAGGCCTCGGCAATCTCCGCAAAGCGGGGCTTGTCGCGCAGCGACTCGTTGGTGATCCCGTGGACCTCCACCGCCGCGGCGTCGATCTCCCGATCCGGTTGAAGATATTGGTGGAAATTGTTGCGGGTCAGCCGGCGATCGATCAGCTCGATACACCCGATCTCGATCAGGCGGTGGCCTTCCCGGGGGTCCAACCCAGTGGTCTCGGTATCCAGGACGATCTGACGCATAGTTCAGCCTCTCAGCGTGGGATGCCCTGGTTGGCCAAGCGGTCGGCGCGCTCGTTCTCGGCGTGGCCGGCGTGGCCCTTGACCCAGTGCCAACTGACCTGGTGGGGGGTCAGGGCGCCGTCGAGCCGCTCCCAGAGGTCCCGGTTCTTGACCGGCTGGCGCCCGGCGGTGAGCCAGCCGTTGCGTTTCCAGTTGGTCATCCACTCGGTCACGCCGCGTTTGACATACTGGGAGTCGGTGGTGACCTTGATGCAGGTCGGCCGCTTGAGCGACTCCAGCGCGGCGATCACGGCCATGAGTTCCATACGATTGTTGGTGGTCGCACGCTCGCCCCCACACAGTTCCTTCTCGATCGCTCCGTAGCGCAGCAGGACGCCCCAGCCCCCGGGCCCGGGGTTACCCTTGCAGGCGCCGTCGGTAAAGGCCAAAACCGGCTCAGACATCGTAACCACCGCGGGCACAGGGGCCGCCCCGGCCGGCCCCCGACAGACCCTGGCGGGTGCTCGGCTCCATCGCCCCGCCGGCCAGCAGCGCGCGGCGGGCGCTCCACGACGGCCGCAACGGGGTCAGGGTGGAGACACGCTTCACCGCCTTGATCGCGTAGACACCACCCAGGGCCGGCCACAACCCCCGCCCGAGGGCATCGAGCACCGCCAGGCGGCGCCCCTGAGCGCCGCGCATGGGCGGCCTGAACATGAGTTGTTTGCGCACTTCCACATCGAACCCCAAGAGTGACAACCAGTCTTCGACCCGGTAGGTGGTAAGAAAGCGCCCGCACCAGGGCACGCGCCGACGCGACCGGTACAGCAACCGCAGCAGGCCCCAACTGCTGAGCGCATTGAACCCCAGGATGATCACCCGCCCCTCGGCGATCAGCACCCGCTCCACCTCGCGCAACACCAGCCGCGGGTCCGCCGCGAAGTCCAGGGTGTGGGGCAGCAGTATCGCATCGACGGCGTCGGCGGCCAGCGGCAGCGACTGCGGATTCGCCACGACTTCCAAGCCGTGCGGTCCGTTCGGCAACTGGGCGGGCACCAGCACCCGATGGCGGATGCGGCTCGCCGCCAAGACCTCAGGGAAGCAGGCGCCGACGCCGATCTGCACCAGGTAGTAGCCGAAGGTATCGTGGAGCAGTTCCATCAGGCAGTCCCCCTCCCTGGCCGCCACCTCCCGGCCAAGGGGCGTGCGGTACCAGTGCTCGAGACTTGCGAAGGAAGAGCCTGGGCCTCTGCAACCGGTCATTCAATTGCCTCTATGAGGGCGCGGTAAAACGTGAAGGGGCCGCAAGCGCGCGAACCCGGCCCGCGCCGGCGCCCCCCAACGTCAGGCGCAAGACCACGGCGCACCGGCGCTCGCAGGTCCCCGAAGGCCGCCCATGGTAGCCGGTAACAGGCGCCCTGTCCCCGTACCCCCAGCGGTCATGCCCGGGTCTTAGGTCTGGTAATGACCGCCAGGTTTGCGTATCATACCCGGACAACTCGTGAGAAGCGATTTAAACCAAGCACTTACGCTTGGCTCCGGGGGTTCGATGAGATCTTTCACACGCATGGCGCGCCGCTCAGGCACGCCTTTTTCCATTTTTCTTGCCGCGCTTGCCGTCTCCGGCTGCGCCACCAAAGAGGCCCGCTACAGCGCCGGTGAGGACGGCTACGGCAGTCTCGTTTCCGCCCGCGAATATGGCTACGTCCGCCCCGCCGGGGAGGCACCACGCGGCACCCGCCCGGGGCGCAGCCCCCAGGGGTCGGGCGCCGATCTGTGGACGCGTGTACGCGCCGACATGAAGCTCAATCTCCACGCCAACGGGCGCATCGACGAGAAGGTCAGCGCCTTCCGCCGCGACCCGCAGTTCCTGGCGAAGCTCTCGGAACGGGCCAAACCCTATCTCCATGTGGTCATCGGCGAGATACAACGTCGTGGGCTGCCGGCCGAACTGGCCCTGCTCCCCCACATCGAGAGCCGCTACAACCCAGCGGCCACCTCCCCGGTGGCGGCCGCCGGCATGTGGCAGTTCATGCCCTACACCGGCCGCGAGATGGGGCTGCGCCAAGACGCCTGGCAGGACGAGCGGCGCGACGTGATGGCCTCCACCCGTGCGGCCATGGACTATCTGCAACAACTCCAGCGACGCCTGGGCGGCAACTGGGAACTGGCCATGGCGGCCTACAACTGCGGCCCGGGCCGGGTCGAGTCCGCACAGGCGGCCAACCGCGCGCGCGGCCTGCCCACCGACTTCTGGTCCCTGAACCTGCCCAACGAGACCAAGAACTACGTCCCCCAGATCCTGGCGGCCGCCCGCATGGTGGCAGAGCCGGCGCAAAACGGGGTGCACCTGCCGCCGGTGCCGAGCGCGCCCCAACTGGAGGTGGTGCGCACGGACCGGCCCGTGGACCTGGCGCGCGTCGCCGCGGCCAGCGGTATCGGGCTCGCACAGTTGCAGACGCTCAATGCCGGGCTCAAGCGCGGCCAGACCTCCCCGCAGGGTCCGGGACAATTGGTGGTGCCGGCCGGAACCGGCACGCGCGTCACCGCCGCGCTGCCCCAGTCCCGGGTCATGGCGGCCACGCCGCTCGCCGTCGCCAACCCCAGGGCGGTCGCCCAGGCACTTGCCCAACCAAGCACACCAGCACCGACGGCCAAGTCCGCGACCACCGTCTATGTGGTCAAGGGCGGTGACACCCTGGCCTCGGTCGCCCGCGCCCGCAAGGTGGACCTGACCGAACTCGCCGAAGCGAACGCGATGCAGCCGCGTGAGCCCTTGCTCCCTGGGCAGAGCCTGCGCATCCCAGGCCGGGACAGCACCGACCCGGGCGGCGGCATGACGGCCGCCAACCTGGTCAACCACCGGGTGCGCAAGGGCGACTCCCTGGATGGCATCGCCCGCCGCTACGACGTGAGCGTCGGCGACCTGATGCGTTGGAACCCGGTCGCGGCCAACGACCTGCGCCACGGCGGGGTGATTCGGATCTATCGGCATGGTCCGGAGTTCGCGTCCTTGTAATGGGCGATCAGACGGGGCGGTCGGCTCCCCAACGGGGGAGGCCGAAACGGCCGCACCGGGAGCGCGGGCGCAACGCCCGCGCCCACAACTTTACTGCCATTAAGTCAAGCGCCACCGCCCAAGCACCTGGAGTCCAAGGCTTCAGCCTTGGAGCGCGCCAAGGCCGAAGCCTTGGACTCCAGGCAGAGGCGAGGTGGTCGGCGAGTGCGCCTCAACGTATTTGCAGTGTCCTGGAACCTGGGACCGACCAGGTTGCCACACCCGCGCTCGGGCTAGCACCGGCCATGCGGGGTGGGTAAACTAGGCGGTACCTTAACTTCCCCTCGCAACCAGCTGGTCAACATGCGCAATTTATCCCGTTCCCTGCTCTTGCTCGGCGCCCTTGTCAGCCCACTCGCCGCCCACGCCTTCTCCCTGCCCTGGCTGAGCAAACCCGCCCCGCGGCCGCCCGCGCCCGCCGCCGCACCGGCCGCGGCTGAGCGCACCGACGCACTGCCGCTCGCCGATCGGATCCTCGTCAAGAAATCGGCACGGCGTCTCTATCTGATGCGGGGCAACACCGCCTTGCGTACCTACAAGGTGGCGCTGGGTTACCAGCCGACCGGCCACAAGCGCTATCAGGGAGACGGGCGTACCCCAGAGGGACACTACTTCATCGATCAGCGCCGCGACCGGAGCAAGTACCGCAAGGCCCTGCGTATCTCCTATCCAAGCCCGACCGATCGCCTGCGGGCACGGGTGCAAGGCAACGACCCGGGCGGCCTGATCATGATCCACGGCACCCCCACGGCGGGCGGTGAGAAGCGCTCCGGCGATTGGACCTTCGGGTGCATCGCCGTCACCAATATGGAAATCGACGAGATCTGGTCACTCACGACCCAGGGTATCCCGGTCGAGATCCTGCCCTGACGGCTGGCACGCATCGGCACGCATCGATAATTCCGGAAAGCGCAGTCATCCACAGATGAACACAGATTATCACAGATGATTCATTGACTTACACTTGACCGGGGACTGACCTCGCCGGTGCCTGGAACAATAGCGATAAGCGCATGACAAGCCGCAGAAAATCTGCGACGACCATGACGAGGCGGCCCGCCCCGCTACGGGACCCAAGTACCTGGCGCTGATCCTGGAGACCGTGCTGCTCGCGCCCGGGCCTCGACGACCCTGCCCTGATCGGCCCGGTCTGGGCCAGCGGCGTGCGCTATGCCCAGGGCACCCTCATCCAGCCCCCGCCGGCCCAGCCGGTCTTCGACTGGGATGAAGTGGTGGTCGGGTAGTGCCGGGCCTGACCTGATCGTGCAGGAATAGGCCGCCGGCAAGCGCCTAGGCGCCGCCCAGGACCGCTTTACGCGAGCGCCGCTTCTGCACAAACTCACGGGCCGCCGCGGTGGCGGTAAAGAGTGCCAGGTGTTCGTCGCCCGCCTCATCCACGGGTGCCATGGCGGCGTCCGTATAGGTGCCGGCCGGCTCTGCCAGGACCTGGGCCAGGATGCGTTGGTAGCGCCGGTGCATCAGATAGGCCCCCGCGTACTTGCGGACGAACTCCAGCGCGAGTTTGGGGTAGAAGACGGCCGGGTGCTCGATGGGCAGCCCCAGGCGCCGCTCGCGGCGGCGCTTGATGCGCAGCAGGCCGCCCTCCAGGGGGTGGAGACGCTCATAGACGATCGGGGCGTGGAAGGCGAACAGCTTACTCATCATGTGTTTGGGGTCGTAGCCCCAGACGCGGGCGCGGCGCAGCACCGTGGCCACATGCGCGGGGCTATAGAAGCGGTCCCAGGCCTCGCGATAAATACCCAGCCATTCGTCCGCGCTCATCAGCGGGTGGTCCGTGGTGACGTGTTGGGTGTCGTAGTTGTTCATGTCCGGGTCCAGCCGGACGCCGGCCTCCACCAGGCGCTGGTGGTCCAGGGAGCCGGGCAGCGGCGTGAGGATAAAGAACTCCAGGATATCGACGGGCAACTCACGCTGGATGATGGCCAGGTCGCGCCGAATGGTCTGCGGGGTGTCGTTGGGGAACCCCAGGATATAGCCGGCATAGGTCAGGACCCCGGCGCGGTGCCAGGCCTGGAGCATGGCGCGGTAGTCGGTGATCTTGTTCTGACCCTTCTGTGCGCTCTTGAGCGCATCCGGGTTGATACTCTCCATCCCCATGAAGATGCGCGTGACGCCGGCCTTGCCCGCCTTCTCGATGAAATGGGGGATGCGGTGCGATTGGGTGTCGGCCTGGATGACCAGCTGCAGGACGATCCCCTGCCCCTGAAGCGCGATGAGCCGGTCGAAGATCGCCTCCCACTGGGTGTTGCGGGCGAAGTTGTCATCCGTGATGAAGAAGTTCGTGATGCCCTGGGCCCAGTTGGCGCGCACCAGGCGCTCCACGTCGTCGGCGTCGCGATGCCGGGACTTGCGGCCCTGGACGTTGATGATGGTGCAGAAGCTGCACTGGTAGGGACAGCCGCGCCCGGCGTCGAAGCTGGCCCGCCGACCCATGGTGAGGCGCACCCGGTCGGCGGGCAGGATGGGGGTGGGCGTTCCGGTCAGATCCGGCAGGTCGAGGAGATAGTTGTAGAGCGGCTTGAGCCCCGCCCCCATCAGGTCCTGTAACATCCCCTCCAGGCGCCCCTCCAACTCCCCGGCGAAGAGCGTGATGCCGCCGTCCAGGGCCTCCTGCAACTCCACCGGCCGCTCCTTCAACATCGCCAGACAGCCGCTCACATGGAAGCCGCCGATCGCCACCGCCACGCCCAAGGCGTGGAAGCGGCGGGCCAGGTCCAGCGCCCGCGGATACTGGTTGGTCTGCACCCCGACCAGCCCCACCAGCACCCGAGCGCCGCCGGCCTGAAGCTCCCGCACCAGGCGGGCGGGGTCGACCCGGCTGTTGGTCTCGTCGAGCGCCCGCACGCGGATCTCGACCTGCGGACCCAGGACGCGGCGCTGCGCGCAGTCCAGGGCGATGCCGTAGACCGTGGCCAGGCTGTTGGCCGGCAGGGAGGAGCGCCACCACTGGATCACATAGCCGTCGTCGTCGTAATGCGACGGCTTGATCCAGAGAATGTGGACGAGGTTGGGCGGTGTCGTGCGCGCGGCCATAGCGGAACCATTGAGTTGAGGGGCGGCGGGTGCGCCGCAGGAAATCGGGGGGGTTAACCTAAGATCCACAGATGAACACAGATGAACACAGATTTTCTGCGAATTGTCATGCGCTTATCGCGACTGTCACAAGCACCCGCAAGGTAAGCCCCCGACGAAGCGTAAACCAATGAATAATCTGTGTTAATCCGTGTTAATCTGTGTTCATCTGTGGATGACTGCTCGCTCCAGGGTTAACGGTCACTAATCACCCAACCGCAGCGGCATCCCGTCGTCCTCCTGCTCGATGAGCGAGATCTCCGAGATGGCACGCGTCATGGCGTCGTGCTGCTCGCCGCCGCCCTGCAGCTTGATCATGAGCCGGACCTCGTTGGCCGAGTCGGCCAGCCGCAAGGCCTCCTCGTAGCTGATCTCCCCCTCCTGATAGAGGTCATAGAGCGCCTGATCGAATGTGACCATCCCCTGCTCACGGGATTTCTTCATCAGTTCCTTGAGCTTATGGACCTCGCCCTTGCGGATCATGTCGGCGGCCAGCGGGGTATTGATGAGGATTTCGATCACGGCGCGCCGCCCCTGACCGGATTTGCGCGGGACCAACTGCTGGGCCACGACCGCCTTGAGGTTCAATGACAGGTCCAGGAAGAGTTGATTGTGCGCCTCCGAGGGGAAAAAGTTGATGATGCGGTCCAAGGCCTGGTTGGCATTGTTCGCGTGCAGGGTGGCGAGCACCAGGTGCCCGGTCTCGGAGAAGGTGATGGCATACTCCATCGTCGCCCGGGTGCGGATCTCGCCGATCAGGATCACATCGGGCGCCTGGCGCAGGGTGTTCTTCAGCGCCACCTCGAAGGACTCCGTGTCGACGCCGACCTCGCGCTGGGTGATGATGCAGCCGTCGTGGTCGTGGACGAACTCGATGGGGTCCTCGATGGTGATGATGTGGCCGGTGCTCAGATGGTTGCGGTAGCCCACCAGGGCCGCGAGCGAGGTCGACTTGCCGGTACCGGTCCCGCCGACGAAGATCACCATACCGCGCTTGGTCAGGGCGAAGTCCTTCAACGTCTTCACGACCGGCGGAAAGGTCGGTTCCTCCTTCGGCGGCGGGTGGATGGCTCCCGCCGGCACCTGTGGGGCACGCCGGGGTGCCTCCCGCGGCGCCGGCGGCGGCATGAGTTCCTCCAGGGTGGGGATCTTGGTTTCGATCCGGCGCAGCACCATGGCGGCGGCGTCGCGCTGCACCAGGGCACTGACGCGGAAACGCCCGAGCGTGGGCCGATCGATGGCGAACTGGCACTCGTTGGTCTTCAGAAACTCGGCCTTCTGACGCTCGTTCATGAGTAGGAAGACCAGGTCCCGCGCCTGCTCCGCGGTGAGCTTGTCCTTGGCCGCCGGGCGCACCACGCCGTCCACCTTGATGCTTGGGGGCCAGCCGGCGGTGACGAACAGGTCCGACGCCTTCTTCTTCACCATCATCGACAGCAGCTCTTCCATCGCCTGTTTCAGGTCCATGGTCAGTACCTTAAAAGCGTTTGGGGTTAGCGGGGCGGCCGCCGGTGCGCGCGCGGGGGCGGGCGGATGGGCAAGACCGAGCGGGGGCGGCGGCGCGCCTACATGAAGTCGTCCTTGTTCTGCGCCTTGGTCTTGGCATCCTTGCGGGAAATCAAGCCCTTCTGCACCATCTCCTTGAGATTTTGATCCAGGGTCTGCATCCCGTGGGCCTGGCCGGTCTGGATGGCGGAGTACATCTGCGCCACCTTGGCCTCGCGGATCAGGTTGCGGATGGCCGGGGTGCCGATCATGATCTCGTGGGCGGCGCAACGCCCGCCGCCGATCTTCTTCAGGAGCGTCTGGGCCACGACCGAGCGCAAGGACTCCGAGAGCATGGAGCGCACCATGTCCTTCTCCGCCGCCGGGAAGACGTCGATGATCCGGTCGATGGTCTTGGCCGCGGAGGTGGTGTGCAGGGTGC
>Ga0247840_10002934_pt1 | contig 29547 bp, 26 predicted proteins | sample LaCruzMarch2015__FD_192404 | JGI IMG/M metagenome (GOLD analysis project Ga0247840, IMG submission 192404) | Freshwater microbial communities from meromictic Lake La Cruz, Castile-La Mancha, Spain - LaCruzMarch2015_17m | ecosystem: Environmental > Aquatic > Freshwater > Lake | place: Spain...
CGGTCTTTAATCTTGGAGCCCTGCTGCGAACCGTCACGCTACCGACCCCAGAGCGGCCACGAAATCGATTCACTCCCCGCCGCGGCCACCCCGGCTGGAAATTAGCCTGCTGTCGTCGCATCCCGGCTTAGCAGGCGTCTGCCGGGACACGTCGTGGTCAATTAAGCCGCGAGAGCGAGATCTTCGTAATCTGCATTTAGTTTTTTTGATCCGATTTTTTACGAGGCCAACGAATCATCCTCGGCATGCGGGCCGGGCTTCACACTTCAAGTCGAAACCAATGCGCCCCCCAATGAAACCAAGTTACGACAGCGGTAGAAGAAAGCAACTTCCGTTTTGAGCGGGGATTTCCACGACAAGGCCAATTCACGAACAAGAAGAAAATTCACCACGAAGGCACGAAGACTCGAAGGATTTTCTAAATCCCGCCTCATTGTGTCTTGGTGTTTATCTGAATCTGCCTGGAAATTTTCAGTCCGTTTTCTCCGATGGGATCTAGAAAACTCTGGTTCAGACGATTCTTTACTCACCTGTATCGGCCGTGATCCCACGTTGGGGAGAAAATCAGAAGACGCTTTTCAGCGCGCTGGTCATGACGCGCGCGGTTTCCTCGATGTCTCCGGCATTGTGAGCGAGGCAGAGGAATCCTGCCTCGAATTGTGAGGGTGCAAAGTAGACCCCCTCGGCCAGGCAGAGGTGGAAGAAGCGCGAGAATTTGTCACGGTCGCTCTCCATGGCGTCGGACAGGCGCAGGATGGGGCCCTCCCGGAAGTAGAGGCAGAACATTGAGCCGATACGATGGAATGTGCAGGGCAGGCCGCGGATTGCCTGCCGGGCGAACGACTCGAAAGCGAGCCCGATCTCCTCCAACTGGGACCATCCCTGGCAGCGTTCGAGTTCGCGGAGCTGGGCGAGCCCGGCGGCCATCGCCACCGGGTTTCCGGAAAGCGTCCCCGCCTGATAGACCGGACCGTCCGGGGAGAGCTGGTCCATGATATCCGCACGTCCCCCGAATGCCCCGACCGGCAGGCCTCCGCCGATGACCTTTCCTAGCGCTGTGAGATCCGGCCGTATGCCGAAAATTTCCTGTGCACCGCCACGCGCGAGGCGGAAGCCGGTCATCACCTCGTCAAAAATCAGGAGGGCTCCTGCCTCGCGGCAGATCTGATCGAGCCCTTCCAGGAACCCGGGCTGGGGGAGATAGAGTCCGGCATTGGCCGGAACCGGCTCCAGGATGACCGCTGCGATTTCTTTCGGATTGGCAGCAAATGCCGCCCGCACGGCATCCAGATTATTGAAGGGAACCGTAACGGTCAGCCGTGCGAGCGCTTTCGGGACGCCCGCGCTGTCGGGAGTGCCGTGGGTCAATGCGCCACTGCCGGACTTGACCAGCAGGGAATCCACATGGCCGTGGTAGCAGCCCTCGAATTTGATGATTTTGTCGCGCCCGGTAACCCCGCGGGCCAGGCGGATGCAACTCATGGTGGCCTCGGTTCCGCTGTTCACCATGCGGACTTTTTCCACCGAGGGCACGCACCGGCAGATGGTTTCCGCCATTTCGACTTCGAGCGGATTCGGGGTTCCGAAGCTCAGGCCCATCGCGGCAGTCTCGCGGACAGCCGAAACGACCACATCCGGCGCATGACCAAGGATCGCCGGCCCCCAGGTTCCCACGTAGTCGATCAGTTCGCGGTCGTCTGCCGTCAGCAGGCGGCATCCTTTGGCCGCCTTCGTAAAAAAAGGTTCTCCGCCGACCCCGCGAAATGCCCGCACGGGCGAGTTCACCCCGCCCGGGATCCTCCGGCATGCGGCTTCAAAGAGCGAATGGGACGTGTTCACGCAGAGAGACATAGACCTTACCCGCTTCCCCTGCAATCGCGCCGTGGCGATTTCACCATTTTTGATGTGGCCGCACCAATAATCGGGGAGGTCGGGTTGCGGCGGGATGGGATTTTCAAATTCGGTCCAACCATTTCGTTGCCCTCGGGGAGGCGGTTGGCATAGTCTGCCCGCCACGTCATGCCCAAGGATACATCCATCAAAAAAATCCTGCTCATCGGTTCCGGTCCCATCGTTATCGGGCAGGGGTGCGAATTCGACTACTCCGGTGTTCAGGCCTGCAAGGCGCTTGCCGAGGAGGGATACGAGGTCGTGCTGGTGAATTCCAACCCGGCCACGATCATGACCGACCCGGAGTTCGCGCAGCGAACGTATGTCGAGCCGATTACTCCGGAGGTCATCGAAAAGATTCTGGAGCGGGAGAAGCCGGATGCCGTGCTGCCGACTCTCGGCGGACAGACCGCGCTGAATGCGGCGATGGCGCTTGTCGAATCCGGAGCGATCGAGCGGCACGGGGCGCGCCTGATCGGAGCAAATGCCGAGGCGATCCGCCGAGGCGAAGACCGTCTGATTTTCAAGAACATCATGATCGAGATCGGCCTCGACTGCGCGCGGTCCGGCGTGGCCCACACGCACGATGAGGCGGCGGCCGTTGCGGTTGAGATCGGGACATTTCCGCTGATCATCCGTCCGGCCTTCACGCTTGGCGGAGCTGGCGGCGGGATCGCCTACAACCGCGAGGAACTCGAGGAGATCGTCCGTCGCGGGCTCGACCTCTCGCCGGTGAGCGAGGTTCTCATCGAAGAGTCGCTTCTCGGATGGAAGGAGTTCGAGATGGAGGTGATGCGCGACCGCGCGGACAACTGCGTGGTCATTTGCTCGATCGAAAACCTCGATCCGATGGGCATCCACACCGGGGACTCGATCACGGTAGCCCCGATCCAGACGCTGACCGACAAGGAATACCAGGCGATGCGCGACGCGAGCTTTGCTGTGATCCGCGCGATCGGCGTCGAGACCGGCGGGTCGAACATCCAGTTTGCCGTGAACCCGGACAACGGCCGGATGGTCGTCATCGAGATGAACCCGCGCGTGTCGCGCAGTTCAGCCCTCGCTTCGAAGGCCACCGGCTTCCCGATCGCCAAGATTGCTGCCAAGCTTGCTGTTGGCTACACGCTCGACGAGCTGAAGAACGACATCACGCGCGAAACCCCCGCTTGCTTCGAACCGTCGATCGACTACGTCGTGACGAAGATCCCGCGGTTCACATTTGAAAAATTCCCGCAGGCGGATCCGACGCTGACGACCCAGATGAAGAGCGTGGGTGAGGCGATGGCGATCGGGAGGACGTTCAAGGAGTCGCTTCAAAAGGCGCTTCGCTCGCTTGAGATTGGACGTTTCGGGCTCGGTGCCGACGGCAAAGACGGGTCTCCGGATCTTGCGACGATCAAGCAGAAGCTGCGAATCCCGTGCCATGACCGGATTTTTTATATCCGCCATGCGTTCCAGTCCGGGCTCACGGTCGAGGACATCTTCGAGCTGACAAAAATCGACCGGTGGTTTCTCGAGCACATCCGAATTATCGTCGAGGAGGAGGCGCGCATAGCAGAATGCGGAGTGCCGAGTGGAACAGACTTTCGGCGAGTGAAGAAATTCGGGTTTTCCGACCGGCAGCTTGCGCATCTCACGGGATCCACCGAAGCGGAGATCCGGAAGCAGAGAAAAGCAGCGGGAGTCGTTCCCACCTACAGGCTGGTGGATACCTGCGCGGCGGAGTTTGAGGCGCATACGCCGTATTACTATTCGACCTACGGGGACGAGGACGAGACGCGGAAGAGCGACAAGAAGAAGGTGCTCATTCTGGGCGGCGGACCCAACCGGATCGGGCAGGGGATCGAGTTCGACTACTGCTGTGTGCACGCTGCCTTCGCGCTCAAGGAACTCGGTTGGGAAACGATCATGGTCAACTCGAATCCGGAGACGGTTTCGACCGACTACGATACGAGCGACAAGCTGTATTTCGAGCCGCTGACCCTCGAGGATGTTTTGAATATCTACGAGCGCGAGCAGGCGGATGCCGTAATCGTGCAGTTCGGCGGGCAGACCCCTCTGAATCTCGCCGCCGGGCTCGCTGCCAACGGATGTAAAATCATCGGCACCCAACCGCACAGCATCGAGATGGCCGAGGACCGCAAGCATTTCTCGGCGATGCTCGACAAGCTCGGGCTTCGCCAGACCCAGGGCGGAACCGCCACCAATGAGGCGGAGGCCGTCGCCGTTGCAGCACGGATCGGCTACCCGGTCCTTGTGCGCCCATCATTCGTTCTCGGCGGCCGCGCGATGGAGATCGTCCACGACGAGACAGACCTCCGCAGGTATATCCGCACGGCCGTGGAGGCCAGCCCGGAGCGTCCGGTTCTGGTGGACCGGTTTTTGGAAGACGCCACCGAGGTCGATGTGGACTGCATTGCCGACGGGGAAACCTGCGTCATCGGCGGCGTCATGGAGCACATCGAGCAGGCGGGAATCCATTCCGGCGACAGCGCGTGCGTGATCCCGAGTTTCTCGCTGGCCCCGGAAACGCTTGCCACCATCAAGAGCGCAACCAAGTCGATGGCGAAGGAACTCGAAGTCCGCGGGCTCATGAACGTCCAGTTCGCGATTAAGGACGGGGATGTGTATATCCTCGAGGTCAACCCGCGAGCCTCGCGCACGGTGCCTTTTGTCAGCAAGGCGATCGGCGTCCCGCTTGCCAAGATGGCCGCTAAAATCATGGCGGGCGAAACCCTCAAGAAGCTGGGGTTCACGGATGAGATCATTCCGACGCACTACTCCGTGAAGGAAGCCGTGTTTCCGTTTATCAAGTTCCCCGGGGTGGATATCATTCTCGGTCCGGAAATGCGTTCGACCGGCGAGGTGATGGGAATCGACGCCGACCTCGGCATCGCCTACGCGAAGAGCCAGATGTCCGCCCAGCCGCCCCTGCCGACGAAGGGCAATGTCTTTATCAGCGTGAAGGACAGCGACAAGCCGGCGGCGATCGAGGTGGCCCGCGAGTTTGCCGGACTCGGGTTCACCATCCATGCAACCTCAGGCACAGCCAAACTTCTCTCAGATGCCGGCGTTCCCGTGAAAACTCTTCTCAAGATCCAGGAGGGGCGACCGAACGTTCTCGACCTCATTAAAAACGGGGAGATCCACTTCATCCTGAACACGCCCAGCGGGCAGCAGCCGAGGCGGGACGAGGTCGTGATCCGGAGCGCGGCCGTCGCCGCTCGCGTCGCCACGATGACAACCCTTCGCGGGGCGCGCGCCAGCGTGGCGGCGATCCGGGCGATTCAGCAGGCGGGCTACGGGGTCAAGAGCCTTCAGGAATACCACGCCTGAGTGGGTCAGGGTTGAATGGGGTTTCCGCAAAACGTAGAAGCGGCGTCCCGCCGCTTTCTTCAGTGACAAGCAAGCGGCAAGATGCCGCTTCTACAACCCAAGCTGATCCATGCCGTTCAGGGCCGGTATTGAAGCGCCATGGCCCGGGCGATGGCGGCGATGCTCTCGCGGAGTTCCTTCGGCTCCTCCACGACCGCGTGGCGGCCCCAGCCGAGTATCCAGTTCTCCAGATCCGGGGCGATGCCGACCTCAAGGGTCATCTCCGCTCCTCCATCGGGAAGCTGCTTCAGCTTTTGCGTCTTGTGCCAACTGCGCTCGGAGGCCAGGCGCGCGGCGAAGTTATCCAGCCGGATCCGGATTTTCCGCGGCTTCCCGGATTCGAATGCCATGAAGCTGTCCTTCATCATGTCGCCCAGGGAAAAATCGGCCGGTCGACGGAAGGTTTTTTTCAGGGATTTCGGCCGGGTCAGGCGGGAGAGCGCAAACGTGCGGATTTTTCCGCGGATCTGGTCGTAGCCGATGACATACCACTGGTTATTGATGCAGCCGAGATGGTAGGGGTCCACCCGGCGGCGGTCGGTGCGGTCCTTTTTCAGCGCGTGGTAATCGAACTCCACCGTCATGTTGCTCAGGACGCAGTCCGCAAGGAGGTTGAACGTTGCGAGATGCTGCTCAGCCGGCCCCATCGGCCGGAAGGAAAACGTCCGGCCCAAATCGTCGAGCGAGATCGACACCTCGTCCTGCAGCCCGCTTGTCAATTTTTCGAATGCGGCCCGCAGCGGCTTTTCGAACGCGGTCCCCTCGTATTGCTCCAGCGCCTTCTGTGCGACGAGCAGCGCGACCAGTTCGCCCTGCGTGATGTTGACCGACGGAAACGAACTGACCGGCTTCGTGTAATGGAACCCGTGCTGCACCGAATCGTAATCGATCGGCAGCATCATCTGGTCCCGCATGAAATCGATGTCCCGCTGCACGGTCTTGTAGGAAACCTCGAAGACATCCGCGAGCGTCGTGCAGTTCGGAAATTTTCCAGCCGCGATCATCTCGTGGATCTTGATCATCCGGGCGTAGGGAGGCCGGGTGGAGCGCGTGGAGGGGACCCGCCCGCGGCTCTGCGGCAGCCGGACGGATGGAGATTTATTTCGCATGGGACAAAATATGTCCTATGCCTTTGGTGCCGTCAATAGTTTCCTGCTATGGGGAAGGCTTTTCGTATCGCGGTCGCGATAAGAAAACGCTTTCGGCGGTGGTTTGCCCTTTTCAGGTGCTGGTGGCGTGGCGCATGCTGGGAGGATGGATTATCTGGAACGGGCCCGCCGGGTCTTTGAAATTGAAATCGGGGAGGCCTCGGCGGTTTGCGAACGGCTTGACGACGGGTTCGGCCGTGCGGTGGAGGCGATCCAGTCGGCGGTCGAGAACCGCGGCAAGGTGGTCGTTCTCGGGGTGGGAAAATCCGGGCACATTGGCGAGAAGATTGCGGCGACTCTGACAAGCACGGGTTCTCCGGCGGTTGTTCTGAACTCGCTGAACGCGCTGCACGGGGATCTGGGTGTTGTTGCGGATGGCGATGTTGTTCTGGCTTTGAGCTACAGCGGGGAGACGGACGAGTTGATTGCCGTGCTGCCCGCGATTGCCCGGATGGGTTTGCCCGTGATCGCGATTACGGGCGACCGGGAGTCCACGCTGGCCAAGGTCGCGGTGGCGGTGCTTGACGTGGGGATATCCCGCGAGGCCTGTCCGCTGAATCTCGCGCCGACATCGAGCACGACCGCGATGCTGATCCTGGGGGATGCGCTGGCGATGACATTGCTGGAAGCCCGAGGGTTCAAAAAAGAGGATTTTGCGCGGTTCCATCCCGGTGGGAGCCTTGGGCGCGGTCTGCTTCTGCGGGTGAACCAGATCATGCGTCCGCTTTCGGATCTCGTGATTCTCTCGGCCGGAGACACCGTGCTGGAGGCGGTGCAGGGGATGACCGCCAGGCGCGCGGGCGCGGCGGTGATCGTGTCGGAGGACAAAAAAATCGCCGGCATCTTCACGCATGGGGATTTCGCCCGTCATTTTCCCGGTAATCCGGACATCGGTCCGCGGTCCGTGGGGGACTTCATGACGAGGAAGCCCGTAACCATATCCGGCGACAAGCTTGCCGCCGAGGTTTTGCAGGTTCTCGAGCGCCACCGCATCGACGATCTTGTCGTGGTGAACGAGCGCGATGAACCGATCGGTCTGGTGGATTCCCAGGACCTCACGCGGCTGAAGATCCTCTGAGCGAATGGAACCGCCCGCCCAATGGAATATCACATGAAAACCAACCTGCCCCTGATGGCGGTCGTGGCGGCGGTGGTGCTTGCCGGCTGCGGAAAGTCTCCCAAGCCAGCTGCCGGAGAACCGCTGGCGCAGGCGACCCCAGCACCTCTTCCGACAGAAGCCCCGGCCAGCAAGGAACTCAATATCTTCTGCTGGTCGGAATACATTCCGCCATCGCTGATCAACCGGTTCCAGCAGGAGACAGGCATACAGGTCACCGTCCAGAATTACGCTTCGAACGAGGAGATGCTCTCCAAGCTTCTTGCTGGCGGCAGCAACTTTGACCTCATCCTACCAGGGGAGCATGTCGTGGGCGCTCTTGTCAAAGACGGGCTTTTACGCCCGATCGACACAGCAAAGATCCCGAACCTCAGGAACATCGACCCGAAATTTCTCAACAGAGGGTTCGATCCCGGCAACAAGTTCAGTGTCCCGTTCATGGCCGGAACCGTGGGGATTGTGGTGAACACCGAAAAGATTCCGGATGACATCAAAGGATTCGCGGATGTCTTCACCGAAAAGAACCGGGGAAAGATCGTTGTTCTCGACGATGCGCGCGAGATGGTGACGTGGGGATTTTTCGCGCAGGGGACTCCGATCAACCGGGTGTCCGACGATGATCTGAAAAAGGTGAGGCCCCTGCTTGCGGGCTGGCTGCCGCTTGTGAATGTATATGACTCCGACAGCCCGAAGTCGGCTCTGCTCAACGGGGATGCGGCGATCGGCATTGTCTGGGGCGGCGAGGGGGCCATCCTTCTTAATGAGGACAAGAAGTTCAAATGGGTGATCCCGGCGGAGGGCACGCACCTTTTCATCGACAGCCTGGCGATTCCGAAGGACGCAAAAAATCCGGCGAATGCGGAGGCGTTCATGAACTTCATCCTGCGCCCGGATGTCAGCAAGGAGATCTCCGACGCGTTTCCCTATTTGAATCCGAACCGCGCCGCCCGCGAGTTGCTCACGCCCGAACAGCGCGCGAACCCCGCCAGCTTCCCGTCCGATGAGGAAATTGCGCGGATGCAGGTATTCGAGGATATCGGGCCGAGGGCGTTGAAGATTGACGAGATGGTCACCCCGCTGAAGGTCCAGTAATGCGAGGATGAAAGAAGAGCGTAAAATCTGATGGGCAGGCGCTCGGTATTGCTGATCAAACCCGGCTCGATGGGCGATGTGATCCATGCGTTGCCGGTGGCATCGGCGATCCGGCAGGCCTGGCCGGAAGCGGAGCTGACCTGGGTTGTGGACCCGCGCTGGGCACCGCTTTTGTCCGGGAACCCGGCGGTGTCGGCGGCGAGGCTTTTTCCGAGGGAGGATTTCCGTGGCACTGGCGGGTGGTCTCGCGCAATTCGCTGGTATGCGGGGCTGCGGGGCTTGAAGCCGGATGTGGTTGTGGATCTTCAGGGGCTTCTGCGGAGCGCCTTGATGGCAAAATGCAGCGGGGGAAAAACGATCCTCGGGCTCGGGGATGCGAGAGAAGGAGCCGGATTGTTTTATAGCCAGAATGCCGCGACGGTTTCTGATGAACATGCGGTGCGGAGGTATCTGCGCATCCTGCCGCTGCTCGGAATTGATGTTCCTGAAAGGTGCGATTTTCCGCTGCCTGCCGGTGAGCCTCCGGAGCTTGCGCAACAGTTTGTCGTTCTCCATCCCTTTGCGCGGGGAGCCGGAAAGTCGCTTGGCGCGGAGGCGATCCGCACGTTCGTTTCTGAGTTCAAGGCCCTGAGTTCGGCATGTTTGGTGATCGTCGGACGCGGGGAAGTGCCCGGGGATCTTCCGGACGGGGTCGTGGATCTTTGTGGGAAAACATCGCTTGAAGGGTTGATCGGGATTTTGCGCAACGCGAGGTTTGTCGTGAGTGTTGACAGCGGCCCGATGCACCTTGCGGCAGCTGTGGGCACTCCGTTGCTGGGAATCCATACTTGGAGCGATCCACGTCTCGTGGGGCCCTATTCCAACGACGCATGGATCTGGCAGGGAGGGGAGATCCGACTCCAGGATCTGACGCGCGCGCCCCTGGCGCAGCAGGAGTTCACTCCCGACTCGGCTGCCGAGGTCGCCCGCTTCGCTGTGGAGCAGGCCGGTTGAGGCACGGGGAATCCCCCGTTTTCAGGGGGAGGTTTCCTCCGGAACATCATCGAACATTCCGGCGAGTTCGGCAGATTCGCAGCTTCGTTCGATGTAGATCCAGCCGTCCTCGGTGCGGAGGAGGTCGATCCATCCCGCTAGCTGGAGGGCCGTGAGGGCTTTACGGAGTCGCTTTGGATTGGCGAACCAGGCTCCGAGCGAGTGGGCGGGGCAGCGTTTTTCGGTATGGATGTGATGGAGTAGATCATAAGCCTCCTGCTGCTCGGAACGGGAAAGGTGGATGATGGCAGCGAGTTGGTGGCCCACTCCGAATGTCAGGCGTGCGGGAAGCAGGAGGATGTCTCCGAGGATATGCCATCCGACGACGGGGCGATCGCCTACCGGGTGGTAGCGGCGTTTTCTCTCATCCACTGCGGCCCACACGAGTGATGCCAGCGCGGTGGCCAGCGCGGCCGCGCGGAGCGATGCGGGGAATGTGATCAGTTTTTCTCCGGCAATGACTTCCTGCCCTTGGATGATGGTGAGCAGTCCGAGTGTGATTCCGGCGAGGAGGGCGTAGGCGATCGTCCACGCGAGCCAGGCACCGAGCAGGCTCAGAATCGCGGCGATGACGGAGTGGAGGTTGTGCGAGGCGATGCGGCGGCGGAACTGCGGATTCATGCACCCCGGTAGCCGGCGGGATCAATTTCGACCGTTCCGAATCCGATCGAGCAGAGTCCCTCAAGCAGGGCTTCTTCGCGGGATGGCAGGGCTGGCATTTCCGCGGGGGCGATCTGCACGCGGGCACCCGGCGGGGTGCCTTCGATGTAGCGCACGCGGAAAACCCGGAAGCCGAGCGAGCGGACATGGGCTTCGCCTTTTTCGACAAGTGCGAGCGCGCTGCCGGTTACCCGGGTGCCGTGAGGGATCCTCGATGACAGGCACGGCTGCGCCGGGGCATCGTGCGTGGGGAGTCCGAGTTCCTTGGAAACCCGGCGGACTTCCTCTTTTGTAAGACCGGCCAGTTTCAGCGGGGCGAGGACATGAAACTCGGCAGCCGCCCGCGAACCCGGACGCAGGGCAGCCGGATCATCCGCATTTTCTCCGTAGGCGATCGTTCGGAAGCCTCTCTTCCGCGCGAGCTTTTCGACTGCGGAAAAAAGCTCAGCTTTGCAGAAGTAACAACGGTCCGGCGGGTTGGACAGGTAGTTTTCGTTTTCGAATTCCGCAGTGGAAATGACCTCGACCTTTGCGCCGATGCGGGCCGCAGTGTCCATCGCGTCCGCGAGAGCTGCGCGCGGGAGGCTCGGGCTATCGGCGATGATGCCTAGCGCCTGCTCTCCGACGGCCCGTGCGGCGAGAGCCAGCAGACAGGCGCTATCCACGCCGCCCGAGTAGGCGATGATGAGCGGAGCATGGGATCGGATGATCTCCTCAGCGAGTGAGACTTTTGCTTCCGTGCTCACAGGCAGTGACAATGGCGGTCTGCGTTGGGTTGAATTACTGGAAAGGGCTGCATGGAACGGGAAAATATCGGGCGTTTGACGAAAAAACGATTGCAATCTGCCGGTGGAAACCCAAGCTTCGACTCCAACAATTCACCCAAATGGCCGACCCAGCAAACAAATACAGCAACAACGCGAACGGAAAATTCTACGTGGACGATCAGTGCATCGATTGCGATCTTTGCCGCGAAACCGCCCCGGCGAATTTCATGCGCAACGACGACGGCGGGCACAGCTACGTTTACAAGCAGCCCGAGACTCCAGAGGAGGAGACTCAATGCAAGGAAGCCATGGAAGGCTGCCCGGTCGAGGCGATCGGCAGCGACGGCGAATAAGGCCGTTCATATTTTGACGAAAAGGCTCCCGGTTCCCGGGAGCCTTTTTTTTGTCATACAGAAAAAGCCTGCTCTCCTGACGGCATTTTCCTCTCGGTTCTCCGCGGGCTCTGTGGTTCAACATAGCCGGCATGTCACCCGAGTCGCTGCGCCGAAAAGTTTTGTCCGAGTGGCGGGGGCTGGACGAGCAGAAGCAAAAGCCTGAGCGCTGCCTGCCCGTGGCGGATCTCCTCCAGAAGATCCTGCCAAAGCTCGGGTTGGGGGACAGGCTCAGCGAGCAGCAGATCCTGGCGGCATGGCGGGATGTCGTCGGAGACTTTCTCGCACAGCATTCGGTTCCCGTGGGACTCAGCGGGGGCACGCTGACGATTCAGGTCGTCCAGCCTAGTGTGCGTTACGAACTCGATCGCACCTGGAAACGCGAGATTCTGGAAAAGCTTCAGTCCCGGTTCGGGAAGAAGGTTGTGCGCGAGGTCCGGTTCCGGCTCTGATCAGCTGTGGATGATCAATTGGATATTGTCCGGCAGGCTGGCGGCGACCTCGGTGGCGACATTTCCGCGCAGCATTTTTGTCAGTGACCCCCTGTGGGAGGCGCCAAGGATGAGGAAATCCGCGCCGAGGGTTGCGGCGGTGTCCACGATGAGGGAGGCGGCGTTCGGGGCGGTTGCAAAGACGGGAACCGTCGGGATGCCCCGCGCCTTTCCGATCTGGACCGCCGTGCCGAGGATGGCGCTGGCTTCGGGATCGTCCTTCCAGTTTCTTGGTGAATCCGGCAGGCCCTGGTAGAGCACCGCAATCTCCCGGACGTAGAGGATGTAGAGTGCCGCCTTGCGCAGTTCCGCCTCGTCGAATGCGAAGCCCAGCACCGGCGTGAGTCCGCGGACGGAGACCAGAATCTTCGCGGCCTGCTCGGCCGGCTGGCGCATCGTTTCAATGACTTCCGGCCGCACGATCGCGGCGACCTCGCGGCTGACAGTGAGGGTTCGAATTCCGCTCAGGCGCTGGGAATACGCCCAGAGGGCGAGGCCGACCACCAATACGCAGACGACGAAGAACAGGGCCTCGTGCTTGGTCTGGGCGAGCGTGATCTCGACCGCGCACAGTATCAGAAATGTCAGGCTCATGAGCCCGCGCTCGGCCCAGTGCATCGGGAGCTTGAGGTTGGTGGCGCAGGACCCGAGGTTGACACAGATCGCGCCGACCACGCCGATCGCGTAGAGCCCGGCGAGAGCCTCGAAGTTGTTGCTGACCATGAGGACCAGCACGGGCAGCCCGGCTGCAATGAGGAGAGGAACGAGCGGCACGCCGTGGGAATTGAGCTTGGAAAATCCGCGCGGCATGTCGCCCTCGCGCGACATCATGAAGAGGAGCCCGATGAGCGCGGCGATCGCCGTGTTCACCGCGCTGAGCAGGAGCAGGGCAAAGACGATGCCCACGAAAAACCCGAAGACCATGCCGAATCCGTGCCCGAAGTTCATCGTGCCATACTGTTCGGCGATGAACCTCAGCATGTCTTCCTTGCGGGCGACCATCTCGGGGGCGAGATCCTTCGGCAGCGAAAGCATTGCCCATCCGAGCAGAGCCGTTCCCACGCTGACTTCTATGGCGATCGGTATGATTGCCTTGGCCGACGCCCGGCCGACTTTCGGGTGGCCGAGGAGGGATCCCTTGTCCGGCTTGAGAGTGCCGGTGAGGTTCGCGATCGCCTCGACTCCGCTCAGGGCGAGGATCACCCCGACGAAGGAGATCCACACATGGCCGAAATTTTCGTGAAGCGGTTCGAGGTTGTTGAAGGAGAGAAAGCGTGCGCTGAGGAGGATGATGGCGACGACGACGACCATCGTGGGAACCGCGAGCGCCACAGCGAAGCTTCCGCTGTGGCGCGGGCCGAAGAGGTTGAGGACGCCGATCAGGATGATGACGCCGATCGTGGCGACCATGATGTGCTGCTGAGGCACGCCGAGGTAGCTGAGGGCTGCCCATCCGCTTAAAGCCGCGGTGACCGTGAGATCCGCAACCAGCAGGAGCGCCCCCACGACCGCCAGCAGTTTCCCGTGGTGGCCCGCGGCCGAATAGACTCCCCCGCCATCCGGAAAACAGCGGCAGACGACCAGGTAGTTCAACCCGACGAGCGCGGTGAGTGCGCAGACGGCGACGATGATCGGCAAAGACGAGAACCCGCTTGCAGCGAACGCAAGGCCGATGACGTAGGCCTTGCTGGTTCCCCAGTCGCCATACAGAAGCGCGGAAGCGCGCTTCCAATCAAGGTTGCGCGGGCGATGAATCGAGATGCTGTCCACAAAAAGAAAGGTGTTTGTTGTGAACTCTGGGCGGAACTCCGTCAATGGCGAAGTCATCGCAACGTGGCGTGCAACTTTTTGGGTTGCGCGGGTTTTCTTTATTTACTTCACGTCGTTGATAATTTAGAGCGTATCCCCACGTATGCTCCCCTCGTCGATTTTCAGAGCCCTGATTGCAGTGTCCGCTCTGGGACTTGTATTGCCGGCCCGTTCGCAATCGGTTCCTGTCAACACCGAAATCGTGATTCAAGAGATAAAGCCCGGGTTCGTGGATACCCCGAAGCTCAGTTCCGGGACTTACACGAAGAAGTCCACCGGGCGGCCCGGGCAATGGCTTGAGGTGGAGGTGACTTTTGACAGGAATGCCATTCCCAAGGCTCCGAAATTCAGCGGCGACCTGGTTTTCACCTATTACCTGCTTTTGAAGAACGAAGGGGTGACCGAGGACCGCAAGCCGACGCTCCTGACCGGCTCCGTGACCCACGTTCATGTTCCGCAGGAAAAGGGTTTGCATGCGGTCGCCTATGTGAGCCCTCGAACGCTGGCCAAGTTCTTTGACGGAAAAATCCCGACGAATGTCCCTCAGACTCTGGTTTCAGTGGGTGTCGAGGTGAAGGATGAAGGCGGCCTGCTGGCAATCAAAACCTGGCAGGGCCGGCTCGGGGGGACCCCTCAGGCACCCGTGGGATGGTGGACGGATGGAGCCGCGAAATACACCGCCGTGCCCGGCTTTATCCTCGGCAAGGACAAAACCCCGTTTGCACCTTTGGAGTGGGATTATTTTGAACAGGTGAAACCTCAGGCGGGCAATTAACCGCAGGGAATTTTCCATGGCAAAACCCACTCGAATTTTCGCGCTGGATCTCGGCATGCAGACCGTGAGTCTGGCGGAGTTCCATAAACTTCCGGACGGAGGGTTCAGCCTGCACGCTTTCGAGCAGAGTGAGTTGATTGCCGATCCTTCGGCCGATGCCACCCGGCCCGCCCAGATCAAGGAGGCGGTTGAGCAGTTGAAGGCTTCCATCGGAATCAAGGGCCGCGATCCGGTCAATTTCTGCCTTCCGGCCCAGTCGGTCTTTTCGCGGTTCGTCAAGCTCCCCGGATCCGCCGCCGAGGATGTTGGGGCCATCATTGCCTTCGAGGCGCAGCAGAATGTTCCGTTCCCAATAGACGAAGTGGTGTGGGATTACCAGATCATGGGTGGGCAGCGCGATGGCAACTGGGACGTCGTTCTCGTCGCGATGAAATCCGACCAACTGGAAGAGGTGGCTGATTCGGTGAAGGCCGGTGGGCTCAAGCCCCACATCATCGATGTGGCCCCGATGGCAGTCTACAACGCATTCCGATACAATTACCCCGAGGCGACCGGGTGTTCCCTGATTGTGGATATCGGTGCGCGGACGACCAACCTGATATTTGTGGAGGGTGAGCGCGTGTTCAGCCGGAGTATTCCGGTTGGCGGGAGCACGATCAGTGCCGCCGTGGCGAAAGAATTCCATCAGGACATTACGGTTGCCGAAAAATTGAAGATCCAGAAAGGCTTCGTGAGCCTGGGCGGAGCTTATGCCGAGCCGAATGACCCGACGGAGGCCCGGATCGCGAAGGTTGTGCGCAACACCATGACGCGGTTGCACGCAGAGATCACACGCTCGGTCAGTTTTTACCGCACCAGCCAGTCCGGAAGCCAGCCGGTGAGAGTGTTCCTGTGCGGAGGAACGGTCAGCCTTCCTTACATGGTCGAGTTTTTCAGTGAAAAACTTCAGACCCCGATCGAATTTCTCAATCCGCTGAAGAACGTCACCGTCACCAGCGCATCTGTTGCGGAAAGCCTTTCTTCGAAAGCCCATACAGTCGGGGAGTTGGTCGGAGCCGCTCTGCGATCGATGGAGAACTGTCCCCTCGAGATCAATCTGCGGCCGACTTCCGTTGTCAAGGAGCAGGATCTCGCGCGTCGGCGGCCGTTCCTGATCGCCGCTGCCGTCTGCCTCCTGCTGACCTTGGCCGCTTGGTGGTTGTATTTCGACCGCGCGACACGGATTACCGATGAAGTTCTGGCCGGTGTCCAGGCGGACGTAACCCGATTGGAGGGGATTGCCGGACAAATGGACGGCCTGTTTGCCAGCCAAAAGAAATTGGATGCCCTGGTGGCTCCGCTGTTGCTGGCTTCGGCCGAGCGCGCGGCATGGGTCGGGATTCTGGATGTTCTGGGGGAGAAGCTCCCTGCCCGTTTCATCTGGATCACCGAGCTCCAGCCAATGTCGGGAGGCAAGGTTCTCGGAGGAGAGAAGCCGGGAAGCGCGCCGCCACCCGCAGCACCTCCAAAACCAGGGCAGCCATCACAGTCGTCTGCGGCGATCAACGCGCTCGAAGTTCGGGGATTGTATCTCGACAATCCACCGAACGAAAAAGAAGCCAGGATCATTGACGAATTTGTGGAAAACTTGAAGACATCGCCGATTTTCGATCTCCCTGAAGACAAGGCCAAGATCGTCATTCAGCGAACGACCCCGACCGGTGAAAGCTGGGCGTATGGCTACACGTTGGTCCTTCCGCTTCGCAAACCCATCGCGCTCCCATGAACTGGTTCAAAACTAATCCATTTCTTGCCGGACTGGCGGTAATCACTCTCGCTGTGGCAGGGGTGTTGGGATACCTGATTTCCCAGTCGCTTGCTGCTTATTCCGTATCTTCAGAGTCCTACACGGCAGCCGTCGCCAAGCTGCACACACTTCAGAACAAAGTTCCCTTCCCGAATGAGGCTAACCTGAAAGCCCTCAAATCCGGTCTCGATACCTACTCCGACCGCATCTCAGCGTTCCAGGCCCAACTGGCGAAAATGAAGGTTCCCCTGGATGAAAAAATCACGCCTCAGCAGTTTCAGGACGGTCTTCGCGCCGCAGTGAATGACATCCGCGCAAAGGCCGAGGCGAATGGAGTAGGTCTGCCTGCAAACTTTTATTTCGGATTTGACCAATACCAGTCGCAGGTTCCCAGCGAGCATGCCGCCCCCGCACTGTTTCGCCAGTTCCGGGTGATTCAGTCGATTGTTGCGCGTCTCGTGGATTTCAAGGTCGCCTCGGTGGATTCTGTCGTGCGCCCGCCCCTTCCCGAGGAGGCGGCAACCCAGCCGGCAGGCCAGAAAAAATCCGATGCCCAGGACCCTGTCCTCAAAAGGTTTCCGTTTGATATTTCCTTCACCGCAGAGCAGGGGAAATTCCGGGTCGCTTTCAATTCCCTCCTTGGTTCGGACCAGTTTCTGATTGTCCGGTCGGTTGGGATCCAAAACTCGAACCCGCTGGCTCCCTCCAAGAATGCCGGTGGCGGGGGCGCCCAGCCCGCCAGCACCCCGTTTTCTTCGGCAACCGACGGGAGTGCCGGTGGAGCGGACAAAAAATCCCTGCCAGTCATCTTCGGACGCGAACTGGTGAAAGTCACCCTGCATTTGGATATGTTGGATTTTGCGGAACCGGCCGCCCCGAAAAAGTAAGAGACATGGATTGGATCAAAAAAAACTACGAACGAGCCCTTCTCGGCTTTTTTGCCCTGGCGCTGCTGGCCTGTGCGGGCTGGCTATCGTTTCAGGCCGTTTCGTTCCCGGAAACCTTTTCGGAGCGCAACAGTTCCAAGAAACCCGACAATACGATCGCCCCGCCGGATTTGAAATCCCTCGAATCCGCCGCCGCGCTTACGACTTCTCCGGGAGCCTGGAATGCACACGGGGGCTCGCTGCTTGTTTCCAGGCCCTACGTTCTCAAAGAGGACAAACTCGTCAATCCGCTTGAGGGAGGAGACAATCTGCACCATCCGATCACGAATGCCTGGTTGATCAAATACAGCCTGGATTACTCCGCTCCGGATATCAAAGACCAGGATCCCGACAACGACCGGTTTACCAATCTCGAGGAATTTCTCGCGCAGACCGACCCCACCAATGACAAGGCGGTGCCCCCTTATTATACCAAGCTGAAACTCACGAAGTTTGATCCGGTTCCGTTCCGGCTCAAGTTCAGCGGCGATTCGGGCGACGGCGAGACATTCATCGTGAATGCGCGTGATGCCAAGGCGCGCACACAGTTTCTAAAACTGGGCGACGTGGTCGCGGGCACTCCCTACAAAGTCCTCTCTTATGAGAAAAAGACGGACAACCGGAATGATATGGAGGTCGACGTCTCGGTTCTCACGGTTGAGAACACCCAGACAGGCGCAAAAATCCCGCTCGTTTACAACAAGGAAGCCGACGATCCGACCTCCTACGGCGAGTTTCTATACCTCTACGACAATTCCAAAATCCGGCAAAAGAAAGACGATGAGTTCACTTTGCCTCCGGACACTTCTAAAAAATACAAACTTATTGACATTTCTGCACAAGAAGCCGTAATAGAGGACCTTGGATCCGGACAGAAACTCCGGATTGGCAAGGCTGAATGACCATCAGCCCGTATTTTCCTTCCATGCTGCCCGAACCAATCATGAAATTGCCCCAGTTGCTTCGTGGCATGGGCCTCACGCCCATGCGACTTTCCTTTTTTTCGATAATACTCCTGGCGGCGAACTCGACTGTTCAAGCCCAATACCCGGGTGTGCAGGGAACAGCGGAGGCCCAGATCCGGCGCTCGGAACAAACCGCCGAATACGCGAAGACGATCACACTGAAAGGACAGCAAGCCTTGCAATCCCAGGATTACGAGAGCGCCTTCGCCTACTACAAAAGTGCCGTGGACATGCTGCCCGCCGGCGGATCGGCGAGCGAAGCCCTGCGCCAGCAGGCAATGGATGGATTTTCTGATTCAGCGGTAAAGCTTGCCCGGCAACGGATCTCCGAAGGCCGCTTTGAGGATGCCAAAACGACGGTTGCGGTCGTCCTGGAGGACCGCTACAACCCCTCCTACAAGCCGGCGGTTGCTTTGAACAACGAGCTGAAGGACAAGTCATCGTTCTATAGCCAGACGATGACGCCCGGTTTCGTGGCCAGCGTCGAGGAGGTCAAGCAGTTGTTGCAGGAGGCACAGGGCTTCTATGCTTCCGGTCGCTATGATCTCGCTTTCAAGCGCTACGAACAGGTTCTGAACGTCGACAAGTATAACATCGCCGCCCGCCGAGGGATGGAGCAGGTCAACGGGGCCCGTCAGAAATTTGCGGACACCTCATACAGCGAGGCCCGCGGCGACATGCTTCGCCAGGTCAACAAGGCATGGGAGCTTCCTGTGCGCAGATTCGATTCCACTGCCTCCCAGATCATCGAGCAACCCCAGATCGATACCCGCGGAACTGCCGCCATCAACCGCAAACTTGAGGAAATCATCCTCCCGTCAATCAATTTCAGCGAAACAACCATCCGCGAAGCCCTTGATGAGCTGAAGCGCCGCGCCGCAGCGGCCGACAAGGATGAGCCGGACCCGACCCGCAAGGGTGTCAATATTGTTCTCAAGCTGAGTCCCGATCAGGAGAGCGCCATTCTTCCTTTCTCGCTGACGCTGTCGGATATCCCGCTCGGGGCCGCGATCGACTATGTCGCCCGTGCCGCGAATCTCAAACTCAAGGTCGAGCCATATTCCGTTGTTGTGGTGCCGCAGTCCGAGCGTACCGATGTCCTCTTGACGAAGCAATACAAGGTTCCACCGGGTTTTATAGATACACTGCCGGCTTCTTCAGCTCCCGTGATTTCCGGGATGGCTGCTGGATCACAACCTTCTGTTACAGGCCGCTCTGGTGCTCGTGAATTTCTTGTAAATCAGGGGGTCGAATTTCCCGAAGGTGCCAGTGCAAACTACATCGCGACTTCCAGTCATCTTATCGTCAAAAACACCCAGTTGAACCTCGACCTTGTTGATGCCCTCGTCGAGAATTCTCTCACGACCCCACCCACTCAGGTGGAGATCGAGGCAAAATTTCTCGAAGTCACACAGAACAATCTCAAGGAACTCGGCTTTGACTGGCTTCTCGGCCAGTTTGCTATGCCTTTTGGCACTGGCGTTTATGGAGGGGGTGGCACCACTGCGGGAGGATCCAGCATGACAGGAACAACCGTTGACGGAAGCGGCATCCCAAACGGCAACACTGCATTTCCCTTTTTGAACCCTGGGAGTGCAGTGCCGATCGGCGCCTCATCTCTTTCCCAGGGGCCGGTCACCGCTGGCAATCGCTCGGGGACTACCGCCCTTGGCGTGAACGCCGTTGATGCGCTGCTCTTCGGAACTCCCGCTGGCCCTGCACCCGCCGTTTTGGCGCTGGCTGGTGTTTTCACAAACCCCCAGTTCCAAGTCGTTCTCCGTGCCTTAAACCAAGCGAAGGGGGTCGACTTGATAAGCGCTCCCAAGGTGACAACCAAAAGCGGATATGACGCCACTATAGAGATTACTCGCGAATTCATGTATCCTGGCAGCTATTCTGATCCACAGGTGACGTCTCAGGCGGGGCAACTTTATACTCCCGTTGCGCCAACTTCTCCAGAGGATTTCGTAATGCAGCCGACAGGGATAACTCTTAATGTAAGGCCTACCGTCGGACCTGATGGATACACAATCGATCTTGAATTGAATCCGCAAATTGTTGAATTCGACGGGTTCATCAACTATGGGAGTCCAATCAGAGCGGATGTTAGTGTGTTTGGGGTAGGTGGGTTTAGTCAAAACATTCTTGTGACGGCCAATGTGATCAACAGGCCAGTTTTCTCTACTCGCCAGGTGAAAACCCAAGTATCCGTGTATGATGGCCAGACCGTCGTCATGGGTGGGCTGATGCGCGAGGACGTCCAAAAGGTTGAGGACAAAGTGCCGATTCTCGGTGATATCCCATTGGCCGGCCGTCTTTTCCGCACGAGCGCCGACCAGCATGTAAAGCGGAACCTGATCATGTTTGTGACAGCCAGCCTCCTTGACCCGGCCGGGCAGCCGCTAATCCGGTCCGACGAGGAGGATCAGGTGGTGGCCGTGCCGAATGCGGCCGCGATCGAATCCGAGGCCATACCCGAGGATCCCATGACTGTCCCACTTCCCCAATAACATTTTTACCTTTCGATGAAATACGGCACACCGGAACTGATCACGTGGCATGGGCTTCCAGCCCATGTCTTGAATCGCATGGGCAGGAAGCCCATGCCACACACTGAACCGGCGACGCACCATGCCTCCCGTTCTCTGCGCCACTTCATACTTCATACCTCATACTTCATACTTTTCGCTCTGGCTTCCACGGCTTCTGCTCAAAATTCCGCATCCCTTGCCGAGCGGGAGATCGTCCGTCGACAGGAGGACGTTTTGGTCGCGGAGAAATTGGTTGCCAAGGGAGATCAGGCGCTAAACGACAAGGAATTTGAATCCGCCTACGTTAGCTACCTCGATGCGCTCGATAAAATTCCCGCCGGACCGGCCAGCGACGCGCAGAGAAAGGTGGTCGTCGCGAAGTTCAGCACGGGCGGGTTGGCATACGCCAATTTTCTCGTTCAGAGCGGACGGTATTCCGATGCCGAGCAGGTCGCCAAAACCATTCTGCTCCCCCAATACAATCCCGGTTACAAGCCTGCTGTCCAGTTTCTTTCGAATCTTGAACAGTCTGATTACTACAACAAGACGGTGACTCCGCAGTTTGCCGCCCAGCGGGACGAGGTGAGCAAGCTTCTCGTCGAGGCAGATGGGTTTTATGCGACGGGCAGGTTTGATCTGGCTATCAAGCGATATGAGCAGGTGCTGAATATTGACCGCTACAACAATGCCGCGCGCATGGGCATGGAGAGGGTCAATAAACAGAAAAGCACCTACTACGGCAACGCCTACAATGAGACCCGCAGCCGGATGCTCTGGCTGGTCGACCGGGCGTGGGAGCGCCCGGTGAAAAAGCTTCAGAGCCGCGACACGGCATCCGGGGCACAGGGCCGGAATATTGCAGGAGCAGGTATCGAGGCAATCTCTGCAAAACTCAACCGCATCATTATTCCAAAGATCGAACTCCGCGACGCGACGGTCCGCGAGGCGGTTGAATTCCTTAAGCAACGGAGCCGCGACCTCGATATGACGACGGATGATCCCAAGCAGAAGCGCGGGGTGAACATTGTTCTCAAACTCCCCCCTTCGGCGGCTCCCGTTGTTTCCACGGACCCGACAGCCGTTCCTGCTCCCGATGCTGCTGCTGCGCCTGACCGCCCGGTGGCGAATGCTGACACAAAAATCAATCTTTCACTTAGTAGTGTTCCGCTGATCGAGGCCTTGCGATACCTCACCGAACTGGCCGGTCTCAAATACAAAGTGGAGCCGTTTGCCGTTTCCATCGTTCCAATTTCGGAAAACACCGAGGATTTGCTAACGAAAGAATATCGCGTTCCGCCCGGGTTTATTTCTGCAGGTTCCGTTCCTGCTGAGCCTGCACCTGCCGTCGCAGGCACCAAGCCGAACATAAATGACTCCCGGCTCAAGAACCGGATTGGAGCTCAGGAGTTTCTCAAAATCCAAGGAGTTCCGTTTCCTGCAGGCGCCTCTGCGCAATACGTGCCGGCGGGAAGCAAACTGATTGTTCGCAATACGCAGTCGGCTCTGGACCTAATTGACATATTGGTGGATGCCGCGATGGGGATTCAGACGACTCAGGTGGAAATCGAATCCAAATTCCTGGAAATCAGCCAAAATAACATGAAGGAACTCGGCTTCAATTGGCTCTTGGGACCACTGAATATCGGTGGTGGAATGTATGGAGCTGGCGGTACCGAGGGCTTTGGTCGGACGGATAATGCTGCGGCCAATCCTTTTGGCGCTGTCGGGCAGAATCCTGTGACAGGCGGACTGCGATCCGGGACAGGGATTGGCGGTGGTTCTGCCGTGACGGCCAATTCCATTGATGCCCTTCTTTTCCAACAAGCTGGCGGTCTGGCTGGTGCTTTCACACCAGCCCCTGCGATTTTTGGTCTTTCTGGTGTGTTTACAAATCCGCAGTTCCAGTTGATTATCCGTGCGCTCAACCAGAAGAAGGGAGTAGACCTTATGTCCGCACCGAAAGTGACTACACAGAGTGGAAAGACAGCGGTGATAAAAGTAGTTCGTGATTTTCCGTATCCTACTACATTCAACCCTCCAGAGCCTCCCCCCCCCCCCAAGGAGGAGGCAATAGTGTAACAGTCTATCCGGCAGGTTCCATTATCTCTCAAGGAATTGTTTCTCCCTCCACGCCAACGGCGTTTGACAAAAGAGAAATTGGGGTTTCACTTCAAGTGGAGCCTACAGTTGGACCTGACAATTATCAAATTGACCTAGTCCTTACTCCTCAGGTTGTCGAATTTGATGGGTTTATAAACTATGGATCGCCAATTCTTGGTGCGATATTCACCGTGCTTCCAGTGCCAAGCATTAGCCAAACAACAATCACTGAGAACACGGTCAACCAACCGATCTTCTCGGTCCGGAAATTAACCACGAGCGTAAGCATCTGGGATGGCCAGACAGTGGCGCTGGGCGGACTCATCCGCGAGGATGTTCAAAAGGTGCAGGACAAGGTGCCGATTCTCGGGGACATTCCACTCGCTGGGCGTTTGTTCCGCTCGGATGTGGATCAGAAGATCAAGAAGAACCTGATCATCTTCGTGACTGCTCGCTTGATGGATGCGGAAGGAAAACCGGTTCGCCAGGATGAGGAGCAGGACGAAATTGTGGAACCACTGGGTCTCCCCGAGAATCTTCCGCCGCCTGCTTTCGAGAGCCGCTCGCTTGGAAAATAGTCGGGCCGCCTGCGGTGGCAATGCGGAATGCGGAATTGGGAATGTAGGAGAGGTTTCGCGTGGCCGCTGCTCTGGAGGGACGACCGCCATGTCGTCCGTAGATTCGGCTTGGCAAAACAAGTCGGCGGTTTCGGCGAAACCGCCCTACCCCGCATAGGTAGGGATGGCTCGCCGAGCCGTCCGTCGATTCCACCCGTTTCAAGGTAGAGATCGTATTATCCCAGGACCCGCAAACAAGCACGGCAGTAAGCAGCCGGGTCGCTGGATCGCAGGATTCCGGAGACCACCACAGCGCGCTTCGCTCCTGCGGCAAGAACTTCAATGAGATTTTCCAGTTTGATTCCCCCAATACAGAATATCGGAACAGAAACCCGGCGGTGCACCTCGGCAATATCCGCCAATCCGACTGGCTTGTAGTCCGGCTTTGTCGGCGTGGCAAATAGCGGTCCGAAACCGATGTAATCGGCCCCCTGGGAATCCCGGGCCTGTGCAACACTGTGGGTCGAAAGTCCGATGATCGCATCGGGTCCGATCATGGCGCGGACATCCGCTACCGGCATATCGTCCTGACCGACGTGCACGCCATCGGCACCGGTTTCAGCGACAACCTGTGGATGATCGTTGAGAAGGAACGGGACCCCGGCTTCGCGGCACAGAGGCGCGACTTGCCGGGCGATGGCAACAATGGTTTCCAAATCCTGCGATTTCGCGCGGAGTTGGATCATTCCGACACCTCCGTCCAACATGAGGCGGGTCATTCGGAGTGCGTTGGAGGGCTCGACGTATCCGAGGTCGAGGATTCCATACAGACGGCAGTGGGATAGGTTTTTCATCGGACTCATCTGTCAGGATAGACCTGCTTCAGGCAGTTTCCAATTCACCATTTTCAAGGTTTTGGTGTAATGGAGAACGCAGCATTGTTGCATGGGCATCCCTCAGGTCTCGCAGGGTTGTTCTTTCAGAAGACGCATACCCGGTTGAGGTGCGTGTAAAGCTGTCTGGAATGAAAGTCATGCAACGAGATCCTTGTTGCTTGACCTCAGCCACCGAGGGGAATAGGCATTTTGTTGCATGCGGTTGATGGTTTGCCCCAGAACAAAAGTGCCGGACTTCGTCGAGGCACCTGTGACACATTTTGTCAGTTTGATTGACCCCGATGAGGTCAACACCTACCTCCAGCCACCCCGGGGGACACGTCACCGGCTTCAACTCGTTTTCCACGACCTGGACGATATTGAGATGACGATCCCCAAGTATCTCCGATACGAGGCTCCCAAGGAACACCATGTTGCGGCCCTCGTGGAATTCGGACGGAAGATGGCGCCGCTATCCGACTGGGGGTTGTTGACCCATTGCGAGGCGGGGATCAGCCGGTCTTCCGCCGCCGCGATCACGATGCTTGTTTCCGCTGGTTATGCCCCGGCGGTTGCCTTTGGGTTTGTCCGGCGCGTTTGCCCATTGATGCTGCCGAACAGGCGGATCCTTCGAATGGCCGACGAGATTCTCGGAACCGGAGGAAAACTGCACAGCATGGCGGAAATATACCGCCGGAAAGCATTTCAGCGGGCCGGCTACGAGGATCCGACCAATGTGCTCCTCGCCGAGGCGCAGGCTGCTGGAAAACGGAGTTTCCTAGACAGGCTATTCACTTTCTTTTCCTTCGGGCGGCAATTGAAGGTTGGCACTGGCGCCAGGATGCGCGGGATTGATCTCCAAAAAGCCGCCGTTGCCAGGCAGGGCGACAGGGCGAACCGTCGGAACTGATTAGAACCACTCGGTGTGGAAAAATTCCCCGGCAGGCTTGTCGGTGCGTTCGTAGGTGTGGGCTCCGAAGTAATCCCGCTGAGCCTGAAGAAGATTGGCCGGAAGCCTGTGCGAGCGGTAGCTGTCGAAATACGCCAGCGCAGCGCTGAACGCCGGCACGGCGACTCCCTGCCCGATTGCCGCCTGCACGGCCATCCGCCAGTTCGACTGTGTCTCCGCGATGATATTGCAAAAATACGGGTCAAGAATCAGGTTCTTGAGATCCGGATGACTCCGGTAGGCCTCGGTGATCCGGTTGAGAAAACGGGCTCGGATGATGCACCCGCCGCGCCAGATCGAGGAGATGTCGCCGATGTTCAGGGTCCACCCATAGAGCTCGGATGCGGCTCCGAGTTGAACAAACCCCTGAGCGTAGCTGATGATCTTGCTGGCATAGAGAGCGTCCTTCACGGCTGCGATCATCTCATTCCTGTCGCCGCTCCACTCCGGCGCAGCGGGCGAGGGAAGAATCTCCGAGGCTGCGACACGTTCGCCTTTCAGCGAACTGAGAATCCGGGCTTCGACCGCGCTCCCGATCACGGAAAGCGGGACGCCCATTTCGACCGCGTGCCCCACCGTCCACTTCCCGGTGCCCTTCTGTCCGGCTTTGTCGAGGATCACATCCACCAGCGGGCTCCCGGATTCCGGATCCTTGCGCCGGAAGATATTCGCAGTGATCTCGATCAGGAACGAATCGAGTTCCCCCCTGTTCCACTCGGCGAAGATCGCGGCGAATTCGTCGGCTGTGGGCGCCACGGTCGCCTGGAGGATCGCATACGCCTCGCAGATGAGTTGCATGTCGCCATACTCGATTCCGTTGTGAACCATCTTCACGTAATGCCCGGCCCCATCGGGCCCCATGTGGCGGCAGCACGGTTCGCCTTCCGCTACGGCTGCGATTTTTGTGTAGATGGGCTCGAGCGCTTTCCATCCCTCGGCTGAGCCGCCGGGCATGATCGACGGCCCCTTGAGCGCGCCCTCCTCGCCACCCGATACGCCGACTCCGAAAAAATGGATCCCGCGTTCGCGGAGTGCCCGCTCCCGCCGTTGGGTGTCCGTCCAAAGCGAATTACCACCGTCAATGATGATGTCACCCGCCTCCAGAATCGGCAGGAGCTGCCCGATGACGGCATCCACCGGAGCGCCCGCTTTGACCATGATCTGCACCTTTCGTGGTCGAGCGAGGGCACCGACAAATTCTTCCAGCGTCAGGCAGGGGACGATATTCTTTCCTCGAGCCCGGCCTTCGGAAAACTTTTCGGTGACCGATGAAGTCCGGTTGAAAACTGCGACGCGGAACCCCTTTGATTCCATGTTCAGAACGAGGTTCTCGCCCATAACCGCGAGGCCGATCAGGCCGATGTCACATTTACTCATGGGATTTGTTGCTGGATTGGTTTTGCAGACAGAAGCCCGGCATCGTAGTGTGGCTCGCGCGGACCATGCAACCGTCTTCTTCCTGATGAACCTGCCCAATAAGCTCACTGTATCGAGGCTTTGGCTCGCGGCGGCATTTGTCGTCTGCTTTGCCGTGGAGATCCCCGGCCGCTTCACCATTGCGCTCGTGGTCTTTCTCGCCGCGACGGTCACGGATTACCTCGATGGAGTCATTGCCCGCCGTCGTGGGCTTATCACAGACTTCGGTCAGCTCATGGACCCCCTGGCGGACAAGATTCTGACCGCGTCCGCATTCATCAGCCTCTGCGCCATCGACGCATTTCCCGCATGGGCGGTCATCGTGATCATCAGCCGGGAGTTCCTCATCACCGGCCTCCGGTCGCTGGCTTCCTCGAAAGGAATCATCGTTCCCGCCGACAAACTCGGAAAACACAAGACCGCCTGGCAGATGATCACCATCATCTACTTCCTGATCCTGCTTTCCCTAAATGAATGGTCACCCGGACCGTGGCTTGCCCCCGCCTGGGGATTCGGCACCTACGGGCTTGTCTCTATCACGGTTATCCTCACCGTCTATTCCGGTGCGGCCTACCTTGCAAAAAACCGCGCTCTGATTCAGACGGAGTGATTGCGCGCAGAGCGCGCCATGCAACAGTTGCGTGATTTTATACATGTTTTCCCCATCTGAGATTGAGGGATCGCTTTTGTTGTCAGGATGCAACCGCGGGGTGAGATTGAGGACGCTATGAAAAAGCCAACTAACAAACTGTCGGTTCAATCAGCTTTCAGCTTGGTTGAATTACTCGTTGTGATTGCAGTCATCGCGGTTATCGCGGCGATCGCCATTCCCAACATCGCAAACATCACCCAGTCGGCGGACCAGGCTACCAAGCTCCGGAACGCCCAGTCCCTGGCGATGACCTACAACAACTACGCCGAGGCCTACTATGCCGTTAACAATGCCTATCCCACCACGGCAGACGTTGCTGCGGCTGTGGCGCTGATGGGAAATGGCACAAGCGTGACGAACAATCGGCTTGGAGTCACGAATTCGTTCCGTCTCCCCGGCATTACTACCGGCAACACGGCGACGAACAAGCTGACCCTGTCAGGGAACCAACTCGTATTCTCTCCGGGCACCAACTAAGCAGAATTCTTGGATTCTTCTCCTCGATATTTGAGGGGTGGAGCCAACAAACGTGAAACAGGCTCTGAGCACCCCACTCAGAGCCTGTTTTGTTGGAAATGATATTTCTCCGGAGCATTTTTACCAAACAACCATGTCAAAGTCGGCATTCAGTCTGGTCGAACTTCTGGTCGTCATCGCGGTTATCGCCGTGATCGCCGCGATCGCGATTCCCAACATGGCGAACATCACGCAGTCGGCGGACAAAGCCGCCAAGCTCCGGAATGCCCAGAACGTCGTTTCTGTCTACAACTCCTACCTTGCCTACTACCAGGCGACAGCGGATTCCCAAGACTTCCCGTTTTCAACAAAGGAGGACGCCGTGGAGGCGGTCATCGCTCCGGGTGGACTGATCGTGACGAATAATCGCCTTGGAACCACGAATTCCTTCCGGGTTCCGGCGTCTAGCACGAATGAAATTAGCATGGAAAATCTCGCGATGTCTAACGGTCAGCTTCTGATGATCAACCAGCAGTAGGGTAGACAAGCCTGACGGGAGATACTGTTGTCAAATTATGAAAAAACTTTCCGGAATTTCATGGATTGAAGTCCTGGTTGTCATTGCCGTCCTTTGGATTATTGCCGTCATCACCATCCCGAATCTGCCGGTCTTGATCGAGGCGAACCGGATGGCCAAGAGCCAGCGTGCCGCGATGGCTTTGGCCAACCTCGCTCTGGCCGCCAGAAACAGCGGTTACCCCGGCTGGGACAACAGGTCGGAGGCGATCAAGGACCTTGTTAATGGATTCGCTGTGACGAATCCGGCCGACCCGAGTATCGAAATCCGCTTCCAAAGCAGGTTTTTAACTGTGGAAGAGCGCGCTGCTGCGGCGGCATATCTTACCTGCGATGGGGGGGGGCTGATTTACGTGCCCGCCGGCGGGCAGCCCACGAATCTTTGATTCCCGCAAAGGCGCGAAGTCGCAAAGGGAAAACAGGACCGAATGGTCGAGCAGGGGTCACATAATTCCGTTTTCAAATCGAAACAGGTGGAATCGACGGACGGCTCGGCGAGCCATCCCCACCTATTGTCGGTAGGGCGGTTTCGCCGGAATCGCCCATATTTTTCATCTATCACGCTGTGTTTGGTATAAAGAGCGGATGAGCACACGCCCAAGCGCACTTTCCCTTGGCGGCTTCGCGCCTTTGCGGGCGAAATTTAGTCTCTATTCCTTCGATGCCCCGACGATATTTTCCGCGCGATACATATCGTTGTTTGAGGCTTGGAACTCGGCTTTGAGGCGCACCTGGATTTTCGAGACGTCCACGAGCTTCCATGAAATCAGGCGCAGGTCGCTTCCGGATTTTCCGCTGTGGCGGATCGCGACAAGAAGGTGGCGGGCATCATCCCGGATTTTATTCGTGGACGTTTTGGGCTCGTAATAAAAGGTGCGGAGGGTGCTTTCGGGCGAGTCGTAGAGCTTCGGATCAAGGTAAACAATCCCGCCATCCTCCATGACAAGACGGAGGTCAGGGTATCCGCTCCGCTGGTCTTCCCCATCGGCATTCTTCGGGATGGAGCATTTCCATCCGGTCTCCTTGTTGAGTTCTGCGAGGAGGCGGTCCTCAACGTGGCGGCTTGCTTCGTTCACGCGCGCCGAGAGGTGGCGCGCTGAAACGGAGCCAGTGAGATCGTTAGATTTCGGAGGGTCTCTGGGGTATAACCAAAACCAACAGAGACATGAAGCAGAAGAGAAGAAACCACAGCGCGGAGTTCAAAGCGCGG
>Ga0247840_10002939_pt1 | contig 29520 bp, 25 predicted proteins | sample LaCruzMarch2015__FD_192404 | JGI IMG/M metagenome (GOLD analysis project Ga0247840, IMG submission 192404) | Freshwater microbial communities from meromictic Lake La Cruz, Castile-La Mancha, Spain - LaCruzMarch2015_17m | ecosystem: Environmental > Aquatic > Freshwater > Lake | place: Spain...
ATCCTGCATATTGATGAATTGAATGAACTAGCCCTAAACCCTCTCCGTATTGATAGCTATAATAATTACCTTCAAAAATGCAGTGAAAGCATGCAGTATATTCATAAATCAATTTCCCGCACCATCGGGATGAATATGAAGATAAATAACTAAACGAATTGCCTACTGTATCATAAATAGGCCAATTTATATATGCTGAATCAAAAGTTGTATTAATATCCGTATAAAAAATAGTATCATTGTATGAGTTGAAGAAATAATCAAGATGAGAAACAGGATTGTTGCTAAATTGAGTATAATAATTGTTAAAATGCCTTATATAAAAGACCGTATCGTTTAGTGCAGAGAAATGTTTTCCAACAATAGTAAATCTTGTAGCATTAATAGGAGTGTAAGAGTCTTTATAATGAAATTCATCATTAATATTAAATTCATAAATTTGTCCTTTTGTCAATGTGGTTTGACTCTTTAATAATGGGGTTATGATTAGAAATAACATTAATATGTAAAGTTTTTTCATAATTATATGTTTTAAATTGTTGTTTGTGTCTTGTAGCGAAACCTGACAGGTTTTTAAAACCTGTCAGGTTTGAGTTTTGTTTATTCCTTCACAAATTTACTTTGCATGCAATAATTATCATTGTTTACTTTTACTATATATATGCCTTTGGAAAATGCTGCTATGTTCAATTCTGTTTGTGCTTCTGTTATGCTTTGTTGCAAAAGTAGTTTTCCTTGTACATCGTAAATGGAAACGGTGGTGTTTTGCAGGAGTGTTAGTTGTAGGAGGTTTATTGTAAGTTTGCTAGTTGCAGGATTGGGGTAGATATTTATCGGTTTATTTTTGTTTTCATTTATACCATTTGTAAACGAAACAAAATGGGCTTCATAACGAATAGAATTAGATACTTCGTAAATTTTATTTTTTGAAGAATAAACGTCCAAAGCGCCTAACGATAATACCCAAGTATTATTTATCCATTCTTCATACTTACCCGTTATTGAGTTTCCATTGGCATTGTATGTGTAAGTTTTTTTACTGCTATTTACCCAAGTATTATTTTGCCATAATTCATATAAATAAGAAAGCAAATTGCCATTGACATCATATGTATAAATATATTTTGAATAATTTACCCAAGCATTATTTTGCCATTGTTCTCGTAATTGAATAAGAATATTTCCATTGACATCATAAGTATAAGTATATTTACCATTATTTAGCCAAGCATTGTTTTGCCAGCTTTCGAATAACATTGTAAGCTCATTCCCATTGATATCATAAGTATAAGTTCTTTTTGCACCATTTAACCAAGCAATGTTTTGCCAGCTTTCATATAATTCAGAAAGCATATTAGCATTGGCATCGTATGTATAAGTACATTTGAAATAATTTACCCAAGTATTGTTTTGCCATTTTTCCCATAAATTTGTGAGCATATTTCCATTAGCATCATAAGTCCAGGTATATTTTTCAAGATATACCCAAACATTGTTTTGCCATTGTTCTCGTAATTGAGTAAGCATATTCCCATTGGCATCATAAGTATAAGTGTATTTCAATCCATTTGCCCATGAATTGCCTAGCCAACCTTCTATTTTATTAGTTAGCACATTTCCATAGTTATTAAATGCTTGGGTTATTCGTTGTGTAAAAGTATTACTTAAATCAAAAGAAACTATGGTGTCAAAATTCCAGGTATTTGCATTGGTCGCTTTTTGTTTAAGGTTTGCATGATTAGGGAAATTATCATGTATAGGATGATTAAAAGCTTCCTTGTCTAAATTGGGAATAGGATGCCTTTTTTGTTGTGCATTTGCAATATTCATCATGCAAATAGCAATCATTAAAATGTAAAGCTTTTTCATAATTCTTTTGTTTTAAGTTATTATTTGAATGTTGATTTTTTCCGTTTTTGAGCTGTAGTTGTGCGGGAGGCTTTCGGGAGTTCCCGAAACCTTGCCGTAGCATTGCAGCATACTTTCGGGAGTTTCCGAAACCTTGCCGTAGCATTGCAGCATACTTTCGGAAGTTCCCGAAACCTTGCCGTAGTATTGCCGCATACTTTCGGAAGTTTCCGACGGTTCGCTGTAGATTTTCTGTATATATTTATACTGTATCATAGCACTTTAGTAGTTATCTATTGATATTTTAAATACAAAAAACAGATAGAAGTAGTTTTTAATTTTACAATTGAGGATACAAATGTATGAAATTTTAGAATGTATTAACAAAATGTTGAAAAATATTTTGTTAATCTTAGTGTTTGTGAAAACCTTGAGGTTTGATTACTTTCTTGTTCAAATAAATAAAATCATCGATTAAAAGAAAGTTTTATATTTGCATCAAAAAAAATATACCAATCCTATGCAAGCACTCAAAGGAACAAATATACTGCTCAGGGCTATGGAACCCGAAGACATTGATATGCTTTACAATTGGGAAAATGATACCCATGTATGGCATATATCAAATACGGTAGCTCCTTTTTCGCGATATGTTGTAGAGCAATACGTCTTTAGCATGCAGGATATATATACAGCCAAGCAATTGCGACTAATGATAGAGGCAGATAAAAAGCCTATTGGTTGCATTGATATTTTTGATTTCGACCCTACAAATAAAAAAGCTGGTATAGGTATTTTGATAGCAGATGAAATGCAAAACAAAGGTTATGCCTCAGACGCTTTGCAGACTTTAATCAAATACTGTTTCAATGCCTTGCAATTGCATCAATTGTATTGCAGTATTCTCACCGACAACGAAGCCAGCTTAAAATTATTCACTAAATATGGGTTTACCGTTTGCGGCACTCGAAAAGATTGGGTAATTGTAAACAATGTTTGGAAAGATGAGCACTTTTTGCAGTTGCTAAAGCAATAGATAGATTGGTTTTGTCATATTTTTTTAACTTTGCAATCCGAAATACCAAAGTTTCAAAAATGAAGAAAAATAAAAAATATATTTTAACAGGCATTGTTGTAGTATTGCTTATTACGTGCACAATAGGTTTTGTATTTTATTTAAAAATATTTTTGCCCAACGTTGCAAAAGAAAAAGCCTACCTATACATCCATACCAATGCAGATTTTAAGCAAGTAATGCAAACAATTCAGCAGGAAAATCTATTAAATAACACAGCTTCTTTTGAATGGCTGGCTAATAGAAAAGGCTATTCGGAAAAAGTAAAAGCAGGGAAATACCTATTAAAAGCCGGCATGAACAACAATCAAATAATAAACATGCTTCGTTCGGGCAATCAGGAAGCGGTAAATTTGGTTTTCAATAATATTCGCACTAACGAACAATTAGCCGGTAAATTAGCCAAACAAATAGAAACAGATAGCACAACTTTAATTCGCCAATTCAACAATCCTGATTTTCTTTCAAAATACAATACTTCACCTGAAGAGCTTAGATTATTATTTATTCCCAATACTTACAAAATATGGTGGAATATATCAGCCGAAGAATTGTTGAGTCGCATGCAAAAAGAATATAAAAAGTTTTGGAACGAAGATCGCAATGCAAAAGCCTACACTGCAGGATTGAATCGTAAAGAAGTTGCAATCATTGCATCCATTGTGGAAGAAGAAACCAATCAAAAAGCCGAAAAACCAACGGTTGCAAGCGTATATGTAAACCGTCTCAGAAAAGCTATGTTGCTTCAGGCAGACCCTACTGTAAAATATGCAGTTGGTGATTTTACAATAAAGCGTGTACTCAACAAACATTTATCTACTGATTCGCCTTATAATACTTATAAATATGCAGGTTTACCTCCCGGACCTATTTGTATTCCTTCTATTTCATCAATAGATGCAGTATTGGAAAACAAAAAGACTGATTATTTGTATTTTTGTGCAAAAGAAGATTTCTCAGGCTTTCATAATTTTGCTAAAACCATGGACGAACATTTGACAAATGCACGTAAATACCAGAAAGCACTTAATCAACGAAAAATATTTTAAATTAATAACACATGAAAATCTTAACTTCAATAGTAGCAGTTATATTATTAACAAGCACTACCTTGTTTGCCTTAAAACCGCAAAAAGAATATAAAGTATTACCCGATGAATTTGGCTTAGCTTATGATAAGTTGACTATACCTACCAAAGACAATATGCAATTGGCAGCATGGTTATTTAAAGCACCATCTGAATCTAAGAAAGTAATTATTTTAAGTTACAATGGCGAAGGAAATATGTCGAAAATGATCGAAATGGCAAGCCAGTTTTTAACTCTGGGTTACAATGTAATTACCTATGATTATCGTGGCTATGGCGAAAGCAGCGAATTTAAAATCAACAATAACTTTTACATGTATGCTCAATTCGAAAAAGACTTGAATGCAGTAATAGATTATACCCGTAAATATTATTCAAAATTTCGCCAGCTCGATTTGTATGGACAGGGAATGGGAGCAGGCTTATCGATAGCCATTGGATGCAATCGTTCAGAAGTCAACAAAATTATTGCCGACTCTCCATACAATACCTTAGAAAGTGTGCAAAAAAGAATAAAGGAAATAAAAAATGAAGATGTAATGATTCCTTTGGCTTTTGATAAATATCATATCGAACCCGAATATGCAGTGGCTGAAAGAGGAAAGAATGTTGCCGGCATACTCATTATATGGGGCGAAAAAGAAGAAATCTGTGCTCAAAAGGATGTGCGTGTTTTACGAAAACTTGCCAAATGTCCTACCACAGATTATAAGGTTTTAGGTGCTACTGCTGAAAATACTTTCTCAATCAATAAATCAAAATATCTGGAAGAACTCAAAAACTTTACAAAATAAATATGAAGGCATTTAAAGCTTATGATATAAGAGGTGTTTACAACACCGATTTTAATAAAACGGATGTGTATCGCATCGGTTATTTTTTACCATCATTATTAAAAACCAATAAAGTATTGGTTGGAAGAGATGTGAGAGAATCATCTCCTGAGATTTATGAATTCTTATGCAAGGGAATTACCGATAGCGGTGCTGATGTTTATAATATCGGCCTATCCACAACACCAATGGTATATTGGGCTACTGCTAAATTCGGATTCGATGCTTCGGTAATGATTACAGCATCTCACAATCCAAGAGAATACAATGGATTAAAGGTTTCCCGTACCAATGCATTGCCGGTAGGTTTAGATTCAGGCTTGGGTGAATTAAAAAAACTAATAGAAACTGCTGATATTATCGTTGTACCTCAAAAAGGAAAGATTATTGAATATGAAGTAAAAGATAATTATATAGATTTTCAACGTCAATACTTAGCCGATATAAGCAATTTGAATATATCAATGGACTGTTCTAATGGAATGGCTGCGTTACTAATAAAAGATATTTTAGGAAATCAACCAAAATATATATTCGATGATATGGATGGAACTTTTCCCAATCACGAAGCAAATCCGTTGGAAGCAGAAAATATCGTTGATTTACAAAAATTAGTTGCTGAAAACAAAAGCGACATTGGAGTTATCTTTGATGGTGATGCCGATCGTGTAATGTTTGTAGATGAAAATAGTAAGTTTATCTCTCCTGATCTTATAATAGGTTTATTGGCACATTATTTCTTAGAGGAAAAAGGCTTAAAAGGAAATGTATTGCAAGATATTCGCACATCAAAAGCTGTGGGCGATTATATTCGCAAATTTGGCAGCGAAATGCACACATGGAAAGTAGGTAGGGCTTATGCTGCACTTAAACTTCGCGAAATAGATGGTATATACGGCGGAGAGTTAGCAGGACATTATTATTTTCGCGACTTTTATTATTCCGATTCAGGAATTATGGCATGTTTAATAGTATTGGAAATACTCAGCAAGTTAAAAGCAAAAGGAATAAAGTTATCAAAAGCTATTGCTGATATCTCTAAATTTGCTAATTCGGGTGAAATTAATTTCAAGATTGAACAAAAGCAGGAAGCAATGGATGCTATTCGTGATTATTTCTCTGCTCAGGAAGAAAAGCCAACCGCATATTTTGATTTCGATGGATACAGGGTTGAGTTTAAAGATTGGTGGTTTAATGTTCGTCCGTCAAATACAGAACCTTATTTGCGTTTTCTAGCAGAAGCTACAAATACCAGTATATTGGAAACTAAGATAGCAGAGGTAAAGAAGATTATCAATGCTTTCAAATAAATATGTAATTAATCTGTCGCCGCTACGCGGCTCTGATTATTCGTTTTATATTATTTTACCAAATTATCGCCGCTATGCGGCTATATATACATCAATGCTAAATTAATTGCAAAACAATGATTGGTTGGTATATTAACAATAAATGATTTCCAAAAAGTCGCATAGCGACGACAGTATGGTAGAACAGCGTTGCGAAGATAGTTTGGTAGAAATAGCAGCGAAACAAATTTTAAATAACATGGCAAATACCTACACCCAATTAAATGTTCATGCAGTTTTTGCGGTTAAAGGTCGTGATAGTTTTTTAGGTAATCATTTTAGAGATCGTTTATTTGAATACATTAGTGGCATTCTGTTAAACATAGAACAATATCCTCTTGCAGTGGGAGGGCACAAGGATCATGTACACATCTTTTTTGAATTAAATCCGAAATCATCTGTATCAGATATTCTGGAAAAAGTAAAGGCAAACTCTTCAAAATGGATAAATGAGAATAATTTTATTCCTTCAAAATTTCAATGGCAAAGAGGTTATGGTGGATTTTCGTATTCAAGAAATCAACGAAATAATGTTATCCAGTATATTATGAAACAAGAAGAGCATCATGGTCATAAAACATTTAAAAAAGAATATTTAAAGATATTTGAAATGTTTGGAATAACATATGATGAAAAATATATTTTTGAATTTTATGAATAATCTGTCGCCGCTATACGGCTAAATATTCAACATTTCTAAATTATCATATTACAATGATAATTTGATATAATAATAAAAAAGAGATTTCAATTAGTCGCGTAGCGACGACAGTATGGTAGAATAATAAAATAAGCAATTCCAAAAAGTCGCATAGCGACGATAGTTTGGTAGAACAGCATAGCAACGACAGTATGTTTGAAATAGCAACGATATAAATTATACAAAACATGATAAATATTTATACCCGATTTAATAGTAAAGAAATTTTCCCCACAAAAGGAAAAGATTTTGCTGGGACGAAGGTTATATTATGTTTTGCGCTTTTGTTTTTATCTACAATAAATAGTTATGCACAAGCCAATCCAGATATTTCTGATTCAAATAAAGTAAACAAAGTCCGTTTGAAAGGTGTAATTATTACTGAAAGTGCTTTGTTTGCAGCATCAATGACTGGTTTGTATGTATTATGGTATAAAGATTATCCTATGAATGGGTTTCATTTGTTAAATGATAACGGAGAGTGGCAACAAATGGATAAAATGGGTCATGCAACTACGTCGTATTATTTTGGCAAAATTGGTTATGAAGCATTAAAATGGTCTGGGGTTAAAGAAAATAAAGCAATCTGGTATGGAGGTTTATATGGTTCTGCTTATTTATTAACCATCGAAATATTAGATGGGTTTTCTGCCGAATGGGGTTTTTCTTTGGGCGATTTTAGTGCAAATACCTTGGGTTCGGCTTTATTTATAAGTCAGCAATTGGCTTGGCACGAACAAAGGATAATGCTAAAATATTCCACACATACAACGGATTATGCTCAATATCGACCTGACTTATTGGGGAGCAATCTTCCTCAACGGATTATAAAAGATTATAATGGATGTACTTTTTGGTTATCAGGAAATATTTATTCTTTTTTACCTAAGAGTTCTGGGTTTCCTAAATGGCTGAATGTAGCAATAGGTTATGGTGCCGAAGGTATGATAGGAGGAAATAGCAATCCATTGGTTTATAAAGGAAATACAATGCCAAGTTTTGAGCGTTATCGTCAGTTTTATTTATCTTTGGATATTGATCTTACTCGCATTCCTACAAAATCAAAAACTTTAGATTTAATTTTTGATCTTATAGGATTTATTAAAATACCTTTGCCAACATTGGAGTACAATACAAAAGATGGGTTTAAAGGACATGGCTTATATTTTTAGTTTGCAAAAGCAGAGAAGCTATCTTTAGAAATTATCCTTTTGTTACAAAAATGTTATACTTTTGTGTAAGATTTTTACTCTATTTTATTTTGGAATTCTTGAATTATCTGTCGTTAATTTAGTTTATTTAAACAAGGTAACTTTACTATAAGTTTAGTGAATAATAATTAAATCTTTGAAAAAACAATCGCTGACATCTATAATATTTTCTTTATTCATTCTCTTTTCAGCCTGCAAGGATGATGTTAGCGAACCACAACCTATTGCTACACATCCAACGCCTTATACCATTCAAATACCTAAGTATTTTCCTACTTTATTGAATATTCCTGCTGATAATCCTATGACAGTAGAGGGTATTAAATTGGGACGCTATTTGTTTTATGATGGAAGACTTTCGGGCAGAACTCAGCAGGATTCTTTAATGAGTTGTGCTACTTGCCATTTACAAGCCAATGCTTTTGAAGCCGGGATGAACAATCCGAGGTTTCCAAATGGGAAAACGACAGGATTAACAGGTATTCCTACACATCATTTTATGATGCCATTAATAAACCTTGTTTTTAACAATAATGGCTACTTATGGAATGGACTTATTAGTAACAATAATACACAATTAGGAAGTGTAGCTTATGGAGTTCCTGCATTACCACAATATCATTTTAAGAATATAGAATCATTGGTGTGGATGGCAATTTGTGCTCCACACGAAATAAACGGGAGTATTGATAAAACTGTTCAGATGATTGCTTCAATTCCTATGTATCCGCCAATGTTTAAGGAAGCTTTTGGTAGTGAAGAAATAACTTACGAGCGTATTAGCAAAGCAATTGCACAATTTGTAAGAACCTTGATTTCGAGCAACAGCAAATTTGATAAATACTTACGTGGCGAAATCAATTTAACTACTGATGAACTGCAAGGCTATGTATTATTTACTACTGAAAATGGTGCAGATTGTTTTCACTGTCATGGCGGAAGTGGTAATCCTATGTTTACCACAAATTTGTTTTACAACAATGGAAAAGATAGCATTTTCAATGATCCGAAAGATAGATTTTCAGTAACTCAAAACAATATTGACAGGGGAGCTTATAAAGCACCAACGTTGAGAAATATACTTTTAACTGCACCCTATATGCACGATGGCAGATTTAAAACAATAGATCAGGTGCTGGATTTCTACAGCGAAGGCGTAATATCGTCGCCTTATACAAATCCCCTGATGCACCAGGCCTTGAATGGTGGCGTGCAGCTTACACCTATTGAAAAGCAACAACTCAAAGCATTTTTGAATACCTTAACGGATACAGATTTTATTACCAACTCTAATTTTGCAAAACCTTCAGAACTCAAATAGGATGTATTGTTTTAAATATTTTGCTTTTCATCGTTTTTTAAACAGAGAATTGTACTAATTTTGGAACAAATTTCAAAGCAAGCAAGAATGCCGGTTAAAAAGTTTAAAATATTTTTTTTATTATTACTATTATTCTTTGCGAAATCATTCGTAAATGCTCAAAATAATTATAGGTTTTCTGAAGCATGGAGCGTTGGAGGTAATATTGGTTTAAACTATTTTTATGGAGATGTAAGTGATGATAAAGGCAGAATATGGAACAATGCTCCTTTAAGCGGATTTTATTATACCGATAAAAATCTAATGGGCAGTATAAACTTAACTAAATCTTTTAATAAAATATGGGGAATCAGAAGTCATTTTTTATTTGGGAAACTGTCGGGAAGCAATGAAAAAACAAATATGTATTTCAAAGGCAATATTTATTCTGTTGATTTAGATGTCACTTTTCAATACCTCGATTTTTTTCTTAGAAGGCCTGAGTCGAGTAAATTTAAGTACTATGCTTTTGCAGGAATAGGTTTAAGTGGTTTTAATGCCATAAGAAGAGATATGACGACTGAAATATTTCAGGATGCAATTGGATATAATAACAAGGGTGAATCAATTGGGTTTAAACTAGAACCTCTCATAAAATTAGGATTGGGAATTGCCTATCAATTAGATAAAAAATGGCTGTTCAATTTTGAAACTTCTTTACATTATCTAACTACAGATTATTTAGATGCTTACCAATCTTCATCGTCTAAGCTCGAAGGCTATGGATATATTTCTATTGGGTTTGTGTATAAATTTGATATGAATTTCAATTTCGGTTCAAGTTCAAATACAGTGAATAGTTTATGGGAAAAATCAAGAGGTAGCAACAACAGATTGCATAACTCAGGATTGTACAATAAAAAGAAAAAGAAATTGCATAATAAGTGGAAGAAATAATCCTTTCATAATTATGAATTATGAATTAAAAAATATCTCAATATCTCAATATCTCAACATCTCAACATCTCAACATCTCAATAACTCAATAACTCAATAACTCAATAACCAATAACAAATAATGCGGATAATTTTAATTGGTTTTATGTCGAGTGGAAAATCCACAATAGGAAAGCGACTTGCTCATAAAATGAATATGGATTTTATTGATATTGACGAGGCCATTGAATGTAAATACAAAATGAGTATTTCCAACTTTTTTGATCTTTTTGGTGAAAACAAATTCAGAGAATTAGAACGTATTATATTATTAGAAAGTTTCGAACACGACAACACAATTATTTCTACAGGTGGAGGTACTCCTTGTTTTTTTGATAATATGCAGCTAATTAACAAGCATGGTATTTCGGTTTACTTAAAATTGCATCCCAACTCAATAATCAGTCGCTTATTGCTAACAAAAAAACAACGCCCATTGCTTAAGAATCTGGCAGCTGATGAATTAGCTGATTATGTAAATTTACAATTAATCAATAGATCTTTTTTTTACCAGCAGGCACGATTTACCTACGAAGTTGAAAACAAGAAGCCAAATGATATTTATTTATTGTTGAAACAAAGCTTTGAAGAAAACGGCATGATATTTCCTGTCAATCAGCAATAAGCTTAGCTTTTTTGAACTTTCCAAACTTTTCTTACCTTTGCAACTTAAAAAAACAGAAAATATGGCATTAAAATGTGGCATTATCGGATTGACCAATATCGGAAAAACAACATTGTTTAATTGTATTTCAAACAACAAAGCCGAAACTACCAGCTTTGCATATAGTACCAATAAATCGAACATGGGCGTTGCCACCGTTCCTGATATGCGTTTGCTTGAACTGGATAAGATCATTAAAGCCGAAAAGGTGATTCCGGTTACAATTGATATTGTTGATATTCCAGGTTTGGCAAAAGGTTCTAACAATGGAGAAGGAGTGGGCAATGCGTTTCTTGCAGATATCCGTCAAACGGATGCTATTATTCATGTTTTGCGTTGTTTTGATAATGAAAATCTGCCACATGTTGAAGGTTCGGTGAATCCTGTTCGCGATAAAGAAATTATTGATCTCGAATTGCAAGTAAAAGATTTGGAATTAATTGAACGCAAAATACAACGCACCGAAAAAGCTGTTAAAGCCGGCGACAAAGATGCCAAACATGGAATGGATGTACTTTTTCGTTACAAAAACCACCTCGAAAACTTCCAGAATGTACGTACCTTAGAAATATCTGAAGATGATAAAAAATGGGTGAACGATATGTTTCTGTTGACTGACAAACCCATGATGTATGTTTGCAATGTGGATGAAGCTTCGGCTACCACTGGCAATAAATATGTTGATAATTTTAAAGCGGCAGTTAAAGACGAAAATGCTGAAGTATTGGTAATAGCAGGAGCATTAGAAGCCGATATTGCAGCTTTGGACACTGCCGAAGACCGTTTGGTATTTTTGCAGGATTATGGTTTAACTGAACCCGGCGTTAATAAACTGATACGTTCTGCTTATCGTTTGTTGAATTTGATTTCGTTTTTTACGGTTGGAGGCAAAGAAAACCGTGCCTGGACAATACGCAAAGGGATGACAGCTCCACAGGCTGCTGGAGCTATCCACAGCGATTTGGAAAGAGGATTTATTCGTGCCGAAGTTATCAAATACGACGATATGATTAAATATACTTCCGAAGCCAAGGTAAAAGAAGCCGGAAAGCTTGCTGTGGAAGGCAAATCGTATGTTGTTTGCGATGGCGATATACTCAATATCCGCTTCAACGTTTAGTGTTCTTATTGTTTGTTTATTGTAAAATAAACATCGCTATTCTTTAAGTTTGATTCGATTTATTATATTCAAAAATACAAAACCCCAAGGTATAATTAATGCCATGGGGTTTTTTGTTAAAATAAATACATGATATTATAATTATTGTACCTTTGTAGAAAATAAACGCAATAAAGTGAAAAGTTTACTTTCTGAAATATCTTTAATAAACAAAAGTTTAGCAAAGATATTTACTGTATCTAAAGCAGAAATAAACGCAATTGCGTTTACACAGATGTTATAGGGCATTTTAAAACAACGACACAGCAAGACCATGGGAATGTACAAAGACAATATAAAAGAACCATACGAATGTCCTGAATCAGAAGCGTTTCTTGATAATGACGAAATTATGAGAGGTCATAAAATGTATTTCCATAAGGAGGAATGCATTCGTAATTACATATGGGGGAATTGTTCTGGTTCCTGTGAACAAAAGTTCTTAGATAGTTCAGAATATTACCTATTACAAGAATACGCTTTAACTGATGGTTTTTCTGAATATTCGGTTGAGGAAACACAGAACAACCAGGGCCAAGTAACAACGACACGAAATGTTGTGCAAGGTTTTTTTGTTGACGAAAATCGGACAAGAGCAATTATTAGTGATGTTGCAAATCCTAAACTTATACCTGAAAAAATAGCACAACAACTGCAAGACCTTATCCCGATAGAACACATCTATGAAGGTTATGAATATTTGCTTGTCAAAACAAAAGATAAAATTCTAACATTCAATATTCAACTTTTTCACAGTATCAAAGAATTAGTTCGTCTAATGGACTTATACTTAAGTTGTAATATTGAAAAGTATCTTACAAATGATAATGGAACACTTTTAGTTTTGGATACTGGTCAAACAAAATTTTTGATTTCGGGCATGCTTACAACTGAAACTGAAGAAATTGAACGGGCAATTTTGACTTCAAAACTTGAAGAAGCAAAACCATTTTTTGAGTTTAAGGCAATTAAGAAAGTTGATTGGTCACAACTTAAGGATGACAAAGGAGACCATTTTGAAAAACTCACAGAAACATTATTGCCATTAGAACCTAATCTAACAGACATAAAATCAATAGGAAAAACTAATGCGGCTGACAGAGGTAGGGACTTTTTAGTTACAGAAAATACCTTTGACACTTTTGGTTCTCCATTACAGAAAAAATGGTTAGTGCAATGCAAGTTTTCCGATAAAAGTATTTCTCCAAAGACTATTCCTGATTGGGTTAACAGGACAGTTGAACACGGTGTTGATGGGTATTGGTTAATTACAAATAATGACCTAACCCCTGATTTATTTGACCAATTGAACGATGTGCCTAAAAACAAAAATTATAAAATTGAGACAAGAGTTTGGCAGAGAAATACGTTTGATATAAAATTAGCGACAAGACCAGAGGTGTTTGTAACTGGTCTTTTTTTTAATTAGTATTAAATGGACAACAAAAAACGATGGACAAAGAAAAACGCCCTATAACACGCGGTATAAAAAATTGCCGGGATAGTAGGTTATTCAAGGGTTGTAGCCCGCTTCTACATTCGTGTAACTTGACAGGAAATCGCCCGCAATCGGCAACTTTTCATACCGCCACCGTCAGACTGTCTAAAAACCTAAATATATGTCACTGAGAATTGAATATTTACAAATTGATTCGGATAGTTATCCGGATATAAAAAAATAAAATAAGTTAATAGACAAACTGACGTTACTGGCAACAAAAAGAATAAAACTAATACTTTATATATATGATTAAAATTATTTTGACAACTTTGACAATTATTATCAGTTTAACAATTCATGCTCAAACAAAATCAATTTATACTATTCCAGATGGATTATATCTCATAGTTAAAATCGACACTTCAGCAGCACAAATTGACACGTTATTATCAAAAGAAATTGCAATATATTTCAGTAAATTATTCGAAGATTTCAATTCAAATGAATATTTAAGAATTATCATTGACACCACAGAATATGTGCCACTTGAATTAGAGAAAGTACCAACAACAGAACAACAAACAGAAGCCAAAAAGAAATTACTTCTTTCATTAACAAAAGAAGCATCTGAAAAACTAAAGTCTTTTACTACAAATCATGTTATGAATCGTGTAGCACTTGTAGTTGATGGAGAAGTATTGACAATGCATAAAATAAAAGTACCAATTACAAGTGGACAACTTCAGATAACCAGATGTAATGACAATGCATGCGAACGACTTTTTGTGACATTGAAAGACAATATTAAGAAAAGGAAGAAATAATTGGAAGCCGAAACATTCATTCTTATAGCCAAAATCCCCTTAACAAAAAATCCACTTAGTTGTGCAAGCTAATGGGATTATGGTTTATACGGTGTTTTCTTAATCCTTCCATAGCAGTTTATTCTTAAGCGTAACAGTAGAACTAATAAGAAAGCAATATTTTAAGCTTTTTCAAAAACAAATTACTAAATTTGCAATGATTAATGAAGAACTTAGAATCATATTGCATTGATTATCTGGTGTTATAAAAAACATTAGTCAGAAGTGAACAAGCGACAGTACGATGGACAATGAAAAAGAAAATTGAACTAAAATCTAACAATATAAGAAGGAAATCCCATGCAGAAAAAGTCTTTAGTGGTAATTGACATTCAAAATGACATTACCAAAAACTACAAAGAAATCATTGACAATGTTAATCGGTCAATAGATTGGGCAGTGGAAAATGAAATTCATGTCGTTTACATAAAGCATTATAACTTATCTGACGGCACAAGGACTTTCAAACCTAATACTCGTGGTTCTGAATTAGTTTCGGACATGAAATTGGCTTCCAAAAACATTTTTGAAAAATCCAAAGGCAACGCATTGACCAGCGAAGATTTTACTGACTTTATCAAGAAAAATGAAATAAGCGAATTTATCATTACAGGAGCAGATGCCATTGCCTGTGTGAAATCAACCGTATTTAATATGTGCAAGGAAAACTACAAAGTTACAGTCATATCAGATTGTATTACGAGTTATGATAAAAGGAAAATTGACGAAATGCTGACTTATTACGAAAAAAATGGCAGTAGAATAATTAATTTGAATGAGTTGTTGGATTCTAAATAAAAATGCCAGCGGCAAAACATTCATTCGTATAGCTGAAATCCTCTTCACAAAAAATCCCATTAGGCAGAAAAGCTAATGGGGTTTTGGTTTTATTGCTTCGATAAAATAATTTCTAAAAAAATATGCTGCAATAAAGGTAGTTCTATACTATTAATAAATAGGACTAATTTAATACTAAAAATAAATCCTGAACCGAATACGGATATGAAAATTGTTTTTTTTATGCTATTTAAAAATAAAAATTAATAATCATGGTTTTGTATATTTTTTCTAATTTTGTTACATCAAACTTTGCTTTTGCTTTGCAAAAAGTTTCACTTTAACAACATCTTGCTGTTTTTGATGTTTTATTACAAAAATGATAATAAACAACAATAAATAGATTAGCAGTTTATGACAGGAAGTGGTTTTATACATACCCGACTGTCAGCAGGCTACAGAAAATCAGTCTGCATTTTAGGAAGGCACATTATTAACAACAAAAAACAACAAATGAAAAAAATAATTACTTTAACAATTTTTATATTAGTTACAGTATATGCTAATACTCAAAGCATATACATCAAAACTTTTGGTAATAGTAATGATAACCCAATAGTTTTTTTGCACGGTGGACCTGGTTACAACTGTGTGAATTTTGAAGTAATTACAGCTCAGAAACTTGCAGACAAGGGCTTTTTTGTAATAGTTTACGATAGACGTGGAGAAGGGCGAAGTAAAGACCCAAATGCCAAGTTTAGTTTTAAGGAAACTTTTGATGACTTAAATAACATTTATCAAGAATATAATCTGAAAAGCGCAACGCTAATTGGACATAGTTTCGGAGGTATCGTTGCAACACTTTTTGCAGAAATTAATCCTAAAAAAGTTCAATCTATCATTCTTGTTGGTGCACCTATTTCTTTACAAACAACTTTTAAAAATATTATCTCAAAATCAAAAACTATCTATCAAACAAAGAAAGACAGTGTAAACTTAAATTACATTTCAATGCTTGAAAATATGGACACTACAAGTATTGATTATAGTTCTTATTGTTTTGCTCATGCTATGCAAAATGGTTTTTATACTCCCAAAAATTTGACAGCAGAAGCAAAAAGTATTTATTCAATATTCAAAACAGATACACTATTGACAAAATATGCTTCTAAAATGACTGTTAAAGCACCAAAAGGGTTTTGGAAAAATGAGAAATATACAACTATTGATCTTACAAAGAATATACAAGCATTACTTAATCAAAAAATAAAAATCTATGGACTCTATGGTAAAGAAGATGGACTTTATTCTAATGCACAAGTAGTTGAATTGCAAAATTTAATTGGAACAAGCAATCTTAAGTATTTTGACAATTGCTCTCACAATGTTTTCATTGACCAACAATCACAATTTATTGAAACAATATATATGTGGACAAAATAATAATTGTAGCCAACATTCAGTCATATAGCCAAAATGCCCTTCGCAAATAATCCCTAAGCAGAAAAGGATAATGGAATTTTTGACTATAGGCATACATAAACTTCGCAAGGGATTAATATTCTGTGATTTCTTTACAATAGAATTCTGCTTTAATCTGCTTATCAGAAAAAAGATTAATTTTGGAATGTTTTTTTATAATGTAATACAACCTTTTTTGGTTTTAGATACTCTTTAATGAAAAAAATAATAAACAATAAATTTCTGTCAATCATGAAAAGAAAAATTTTACTTTTATGTTTTAGCTTCTTTGCTTTGTTTTCTTTACAAGCACAAAATCCTTTTTTTGTAGGAGGTTATGTTACCGATTCCAATGGTGGAGCCATAAATAATCATGCAGTTTATATTATGTCGGATAGTATAAATTCATATTCTTATTCCGCTATTGCCTATACCAATTCAAATGGTTATTATTCATTTAATACTCCAAACGTTCCCGGCACATCTACACTTATTAATTTTTATGTTTACACTTTCGATTGCAATCAGGTTCCTCATTCAACTACAATTACCAATGCCAACCCTCAAAATACGGTAAACTTCACTATTTGCAATGGAACTTCATCCGTTTGTCAGGCAATGTTTAACTCTTTTTATACCAATGGACACACTGTTAATTTTCAGGATTTATCCTCAGGAAATCCTACTGCATGGTTTTGGAATTTTGGTGATGGAACATCTTCAACATTACAAAACCCAACCCACAGTTTTAATTTAAATGGTAGTGTAGTTGTATGTTTAACTATTTCAAATAACAACTGTACTTCAACTTATTGCGATTCTATTTATATTCAAGGAGGAGCTACCAATACGTGCAATGCAAACTTTGTTTATCATGCTGATTCATTAAACAATCATAAATTCTATTTTGCAAATTCATCAACAACTACCTATCAGAATTTACAAACTCAATATTTATGGGATTTTGGTGATGGAACCACTTCAACAAGTATAAATCCAATTCATATATTTCCTATAACAGCTTCCGCAATTCCATATAATGTATGTTTAACAATGAAACTGTTAAACTCAAATGGTATTGTTGAATGTCAAAGTACAACTTGTCATACTGTAACTATTACTGGTAATACCAATACTTGTCATGCCAATTTTAATTCTTATGTAGATTCATTAAACAATCATAAATACTATTTTTCGAATTCATCTACAACAACCTATCAAAATTTACAAACTCAATACTTATGGAATTTTGGCGATGGAACTACATCAACAACTGTGAATCCAATTCATATATTCCCAACTACTACTTCTACAACAACTACTACTTATAATGTATGTTTAACAATGAAACTCTTAAACTCAAATGGTATTGTTGAATGTCAAAGTACAACATGTTATCCTGTTGTAATTGCTGGAAGTTCAACTACAAGTTGCCAGAATTCTTTTACTTATGGTAATCAAGGCTTAACTTATTCTTTTGGAGGACAAATAAATTCTAGCAATCCTACTACTTATAGCTGGGTCTTTAGCGATGGTTCAATTGCATGTGGACAATATGTTACCCATACTTTTGCACAACCAGCTCCTGGAACTACCGGCTATCATGTTTGTTTAACTACAGTTACTTCAAGTAATAACGGTACAGTATGTTCCGATACAAGTTGTCAGTTTATTACAATTGCCAATACTAGCGGAAATATTATTCAAGGGTTTGTTACCGCTGGAAATTATGATGTAAATGATGGTTATGTGTTGGTTTACTTAGCTAATAATGCAACAATGTCTTATACTTTGGTTGATACGTTGGCCTTAGATTCTATAGGATATTTCCATTATGAATATGTAAGTGTACCTCCAACTACTCCTGCATTCTTAATTAAAGCTGTTATTAATCCTACTGCTGCATATTTTGGTCAATATGCACCTACTTTTTATCATAATTCTATTAATTGGTTTACAGCTACTCCTGTTTTTCCATCAGCAAGTGCTATCTATTATAATATTAATATGATTCATTTGCCTACATCTGCTACAGGAACAGGATCTTTATCTGGTAATGTATTTTTAGGAGGTGTAAAATGTACTTATGGCGATACTCCAATTTCTGGTGTAGAACTAATATTAACTGATGAAAATGATGCTCCTTTAAAGGTTAATTACTCAAATGAAAATGGAAACTTTAGTTTTAACAATTTACCAATGGGTAACTATAAACTTCATGTAGAAATAGCTGGTGTTAATTATACGCCTTATCCTTTTAGCTTAAGTACTTCTAATCCTGGTGTAAATAATATTGTAGTTACTGTAAATAATACAGGCGCAATTATTACTGGAATAGAAAATATTCTTAACAACATATCTACAATAAGCGAAATTTATCCAAATCCTTCTACTTCCGATGCATTTATTGATATTAATAATTCAAAAGCTGATAAAGTAGTAATTTCAATATTTGATAATACTGGAATCAGATTATCTACAACTGCTTACAGCATAAATGGCAGTCAACGTGTAAATCTGAACGAAAAACAATTTGCCACAGGAATTTACACTGTTAAAATTGAATCTTCCAATGGTTCAAATATTATTAGGAAATTAGTAATTGCAAAATAGTAATTTGTTTTATCTTAATTCAAAAAAGGCTTCTGAAAGGAAGCCTTTTTTGTTGGTCCAAATTAGTTTTTATTAAGAACCCTCTATATTCAAATCACTGAATCCTCCTAAAATTGTTTATTTTTGCAAAAAGAACAAACAACTGCATGATTATACTTGCACCTTTGCATGGTTTCACTGATTTTATTTTCCGCAATGTTTATAGCCGACATTATGAAGGTATTGATGTTGCCGTAAGTCCTTTTATTTCGCTTACTCAATGCGAAAAGATAAATCCTCGCAAAGCCAAAGATGTACTGCCTGCCAATAATTCCTCCATGCCTGTAATACCACAAATATTAGGCAAGGAGCCCGAATTATTTATTCAGATGGCTCATTTTTTACAAGACCTGGGCTATGATGAGCTCAACTGGAATTTGGGTTGTCCTGTCAAAAGTATTGCCAATAATAAAAGAGGTTCAGGCATGCTTCCTCATCCTGATTTACTGCGTTCCATTCTGGATAAAATAATTCCTGCTATTGGTTCTCAACTTTCTGTGAAAATTCGCTTGGGCTATTACAGTACAGATGAAATCCATCAACTCATACCTGTTTTCAATGATTATCCGCTTCAAAACATTTGTATCCATCCACGAATAGGAATACAAATGTACGAAGGTAAAATACAACATGAAGTATTACAGGCTATTATTGGTGATTTCAAGCATGAAATCATTTACAATGGCGATATTACCAACCTTGAAGAATTTAAAAATATTCAACAAAAATATCCAAACGTCAAAAAATGGATGATAGGCAGAGGGGTATTTTACAACCCGCTTTTACCGCAGCAAATAAAAGAGGATAGTGTAGCAATAAAAGTAAGAGATACAGAACAATTTTCTTTCTTTATAAATGATTTAATTCATGAATTGAGGCTTTATAAAACAGAAGCGCAAACTGTAAATAAGATGAAAGACCTCTGGAGCTTGTTTAGTTATGGTTTTAAAGAACGCATATCTGTATTTAATCAAATAATTCATGTTGACAATTTACATGATATGAAGACTACTATCAATACAATTATTGAAACTTAGAAACGATTACTTGCTAAGTAATTCTTTATCCAGAATATAGGAGTCCTCTATATTGTTTTTAAATTTAATTAACAAGCCATTTTCAGAAAATAATTCTATCTTTGAAAACAAAATACAAACATTATGCAACCTAAATTTAGCGATTATTCAAAAAAGCTACTTAATTATTTCTTACAAGGGCTTTTGTATATTACACCTCTGGGTGCCACTGTATTAATTGTTTATTTGACTTTTAATTATATTGATACCAGAGCCAATGATTTACTGTATAGTATTCTCTCTATTCGCATTCCCGGCTTAGGCATTTTGTTAACACTCACAATTATTACTACTATTGGTTATTTCGGGAAATCAATATTGGCAAAACCATTGGTTTCATTAATTGATGCCATAATGGAGAAAGTTCCTTTTATTAAAATCATTTATACTTCCACCAAAGATTTTATGTCGGCTTTTGTGGGGCAAAAAAAGAAATTTACCGAAGCTGTTTTGGTTCAAATGAATAAAGATGCAGAGATTTATAAGCTAGGTTTTATTACTCAAAAAGATTTATCTATGCTTGGTATAGAAGAAGGATTAATTGCTGTTTATCTTCCACATTCTTACAATTTTTCCGGAAATTTATTTATTGTACCTGCTGGAAATGTAACTCATATAAACGCTTCATCCACTGAAATAATGAAATTTATTGTTTCGGGAGGAATTACAGAAATTAACAAACTAACTGAAAATGAAGAAGCCTAAAATACTTATTACCAATGATGACAGTATTCATGCTCCCGGCATTAGAAAACTAATATCCATTATGCGTCAAATAGGGGATGTGATTGTAATGGCACCCGATAGCCCGCAATCAGGAATGGGACATGCCATTACGGTAGCAACGCCTTTAAGAATTAAACTTATTGCCAAAGAAATCGGATACGAAGAATATAGTTGCAATGGCACACCGGTAGATTGTGTAAAAATTGCCGAAAAAGCAGTACTTCATGGCAAACCCGATTTAATAGTTTCCGGTATTAATCATGGTTCAAACGCATCAGTTAATGTTGTTTATTCGGGTACTATTGCTGCGGCTATCGAAGGATGTATTGAAGGTGTTAATTCTATTGGTTTTTCATTGGATGATTATTCCTGGGATGCTGATTTTAGCCATGTAGATGAATATATTAAAAAAATTACGTTGGAAGTAATTGAAAAGGGCTTACCAAAAGATACTTGTTTAAACGTAAATATTCCTGCATTAAATGGAACTCCAATAAAAGGTATTATGGTTTGCCGTCAAGCTCGGGCTCGCTGGGATGAAGCTTTTGATGCTCGCAAAGATCCTCACGATAGAGATTACTACTGGCTTACCGGTGTTTTTTTTAGCGACGATTTAGCCGAAGATACCGACCAATGGGCGTTGAAAAATAACTTTATAGCTATTGTTCCATTGCATTTTGATTTAACAGCACATCACAACCTTAAAACCCTTAGTGAGTATGATTGGAAGATTTAAAAAAGACGATTATGTATTGGGTGCTATCATAGGAATTGTTTTTCCAGTAATTTCAGCTTTTATTATTTTTATTGTTTTACAATTATTTGGTTATAATGATATTGAACAATACATAAAAATTTATTTATTGTCAGTAGTAATTAATATTCTCTTGATGCGTTATTATTTACAAACCTTAAAATTTGAAAAAACAGGAAAGGCAATATTGATTGTTACATTCATATTACTCATAGCCTTTTTCTTATACTATTTTAAAAAATGAAGTATTACGTTATAGCAGGGGAAGCCTCAGGAGATTTACATGCATCAAACCTTATAAAAGAGTTGAAGAATATTGACAATGCGTCAATATTTAGATGCTGGGGTGGTGATTTGATGAAAGAACAGGGCGTGGAACTTGTTAAACATTATCGTAGCTTGGCTTTTATGGGCTTTGTTGAGGTAATTGCTAATTTAAAAACCATACTTAACAACATAAGTTTTTGCAAAAAAGACATTGCTGACTTTCAGCCGGATGCTATCATACTTATTGATTACCCTGGTTTTAATCTTCGCATTGCTGAATGGGCTCACGAAAATGGTATTAAAGTATTCTACTATATTTCGCCACAAGTTTGGGCCTGGCATCAATCGAGAGTGAAGAAAATGAAAAAAGTGATTGATCACCTTTTTGTGATTCTTCCTTTTGAAAAAGATTTTTTTAAAATGCATGCGATGGAAGTCGATTTTGTAGGACATCCTTTGCTCGATGCCATCGAAAACCATTCTATCGAAAAAGCAAATGCTAACAACATCAATGTTTTTGAAACAAATGATTATTCCGAAAAGCCTATTATTGCATTATTGCCGGGCAGTCGCAAGCAGGAAGTAAAAACCATGCTCCCGCTTATGATTGAACTTACTAAAGCTTATCCTCAGTATAAATTTATCATTGCAGGTGTAAATACATTGCAGGAAAGTTTATATCAGAATATCATTAAAAACGAAGCTATTGAAATTGTTTACGGACAAACCTATAATCTGTTGAAAAATGCTTTTGCTGCTTTGGTAACTTCCGGTACAGCCACTTTGGAAACAGCTTTGCTCAATGTTCCCCAGGTAGTTTGCTACAAAGGCAATATTATTTCTTATTACATTGCCCGCAGATTTTTAAAAGTAAAATACATTTCGCTGGTTAACCTAATAATGGATAAACCGGTAATTACCGAACTCATTCAAAATGAATTTAACATTCATAATTTAACGACTGAGTTTGAGAAAATAACACAAAACGTGTTGTTCAGAAATCAACTTAAGGAAGCGTATCAAAAGTTAAAGATAATTTTAGGTGGGAGAGGTGCTTCGGAAAAAACGGCTCAACTGATTGTTGAATACATGAAAAAAAACGATTAATAGACGATTACTATATGAATAAAATTAAAATATTTGCCTTTATTATTATTTCTTGTTTATCTCTTCAACTCTTTGCTGCAGATTTTAAGGTGCGTATTTTTTCGCAATATGATGTAAAATCTATAATAATTACATCGCTTGTTGGTAAATATTCTATCAATGGAAACGATAATCTGCTGGGTGATATTGATAAAAATGGAAATATTATCATAAGTATTGAAAAAAACAAACTTCGCGTTAAGAAAGACAAAGAAGATCTTGGTTTATTCAATACCTTGGAAATTACAGGCGATGGACTTAAAAATATTTTTAAGATTAAGCCTGTAAATCAGGAAACAAAAGAGCGTATTTATGATGATGATATTGATATTTCGATTGAAAAAGGGGTGTTGAAAATTATTAATAATGTGGATATCGAACATTATGTTGCAGGTGTAGTTCAATCGGAAATATTAGGAAGCTGTGATTCTCTTGAATTTTTCAAAATTCAGGCAATTATTTCGAGAACCTATGCTATCAACAATATGATGAAACATTACAAAGAGGGTTTTAATTTATGCGACGATGTTCATTGCCAGGTGTATAAAAGCCGATGTAATAATTTTCAGATATTAATGGCTACCACGCTAACTGCCGGTGATGTAATAGTAGATAAAAACAAACGCATGATTTCGGCTGCCTTCTGTTCAAATTCAGGTGGCGAAACTATTAATTCCGAAGCACTCTGGTCTATTCCTACTACTTATCTCAAGGCTGTGGTTGATACTTTTTCAAATGGCATGCGAAACAGTAGTTGGGAGAAAAAAATGCCTGCCCGTGAATGGCTTAATTATTTAAAAGATAATTATAATTATCCCATCGAAGACTCTGTAATGCGAAGAAATGCCTATGATTTTGAACAAAGCTCACGAAAGATTTATTTTCACGATAGCATTCCGTTAAAAAATATGAGAAAAGATTTTGGGCTGAAATCTACTTTCTTTTCTGTAAAAAAAGAAGGCGATTATGTAATTTTTAAAGGCAAAGGTTATGGACATGGGGTAGGTTTAAGCCAGGAGGGCGCTATAAAAATGGTAAGGTATAGATTTACGGCAAGCCAAATCATAAAGTTCTATTACAAAGACGTTGATATTATCAATTACGAAGAAATTAAGAAAATAGACTAACAGCTAAAATAGCGTTGCGTTCTCAAGCTTAGCTTACAAGTCCTTCATAATATACATTATTTATTAAAACAAAAAACCCAAGGCGTTTTACTGTCTTGGGTTTTTGCATTTAATATTTGAAGCGCTAAGTGTTTAAATAAGCAATATCTCTACTTCGCCGACTTCCGTTAGGTCGGTGTTGACAAAGATGAGAAATTTATTGGCAGGAGCACCCAAGCTGGCAGCGGTAACTTCCAGTTCTTCGCCGGCTGCTATTTCGCTAAGTGTTGTAGGTGTGGCTGCATCGGCAGTAGCGGCAGCGTAAAATGAGATGGATTTTGTGCCGTTGTTTACAAGCAATAGGGTATCGTCAGTCGAAAAACTGATGTCGGCTGTTTTTTTGCTGTTTGCTGGGATTGCAAGTATATAAGCGTTATCTTCTTCGCTTTGCTTTTTAGGATTGCGCAACAGCGAAAAATCGAAATAGTGTTCTACTACATCCGTATTTTTGATGAATATAATAGTAAGTGCAAGCATATTGCTGAAGAGTAATTCGCCCATGGCATCGTAAGCTATATCGAGGGCATCGGACGATTTGTTTTTGCCATCCTGACTGATGCCTTTATTTTTGTAAGCTACACTAAGTTCCTCGTTATAGGCATTTATTTCTTCGTGTATGGCGACTAATCCAGGATATTTTTTAACATGTATTGCCAGTGCTTGTAATTTAGACAGCTGTTGTTCCTGAGTACCTTTATAAATATCGTTTCTCCCTTTGGAGAAAATGGTTACAAACTCCGGAGAGTTTTCGCTGAATACATCAATAATTTTGTGTTGCCAATGCTTTATTTTTTCGGGTGCTTCGACAAACAAATCAATAAAATTCTTAGTACCTCCGGTAGAATCGCCTTGTGCGGAGTTCCAGATATCATATTGTGCGTGGTAAATCTGATAAACCTGATCGGTGTGAGCTATAAGCTCGTGTACTTTCTGATTATCAGCGTTGTCGTGCAATGCATTGTAATTATAGGTCGATTGCATTGCCATTCTTTTGTAGTTGCGCTTCCCTTTTAAAAGAAAAGGATTTTGAAGCCTCATATACTTTCTTTTCATTTTATAAAAAACTGTTTAATTATTAAAATTGGATTTAGAATACTTTATTTAATAATTGCTTCAAATATTGCATTAAAACGAAAAAGAATAAATAATAGTATAGATTTATTTAGTAAATTTTTAAATTTTAAAAAATTTCCCTTTATTTATGCATGTTGAAGACCATTTCTTTCCGACCAACTACCCTTCAACACGTGACGAAGACCATTTCTTTCCAACGAACTACCCTTAACCACATGACTAAGCCCGTTTCTTTCCAACGAACTACCCTTCGACACGTGACTAAGACCATTTCTTTCCGACCAACTACCCTTCAACACGTAACTAAGACCATTTCTTTCCAACCAACTACCCTTTGGCACGTGACTAAGCCCGTTTCTTTCAAACGAACTAGCCTTCAACACGTGTAAATGGCTAAATCGCATAAAGGAGTCGGATGTATTGAGATGAAAAAGATAAGTAACACCTAAAAATAGTGATGTGTTCAGAGGGAAAATATGAATGGGGAAAGTGGTATTGTTAGTTAATTAGTGGTGGGGGGTGGATGGTTGGTTATGTACAGTGTAAGTTTGTGGTGTCATTCATCAATGTTCATCGTTTCCTAATTCCTAATTCTCAAATTCCTAATTCATCACCGTAAGACTTCCTTTATAGTCTTTTGATTTTCCGCTTCTGAGGCTTTTGGCGGTGAGCAGGTAGTAATACACTCCAGTAGCACAGCCGTGGCAATTGTAATCGTTGGTGTATTGGGCGGTTTGATAGATAAGTGTGCCCCAGCGGTTAAATATTTGCAGGCTTATATCGTACTTATCGGCATTGCCTATCCGGAAATTATCGTTTACATTATCGTTATTGGGGGTTATAAAATTGGGAATCGTTAAAGGTGGGTTGCAGTAAGTATCATCTTCCGCAGCTATTACGATGGTATCTGTTGAGGTTATATTATAATCGGCTACATAAGCACTTACCCAATAAGTACCGGGCTGTTTTACCTCGTAAGTGGCATTGGTACTGCCATCTTGCCATAAATAGGTAGCATTGGGGAGCGTAGCATTGAGCAGCATAGTTTCGTTTCCACAGAACTTGGTGTCTTCGCCTAAGTTAATCTCAAAACTACACTCGCATACTGAAACATCATCTATCAAATAATAAGGACCTACAGCACCTGAAGGAATTGCAATATAATTGGTATGTGCATTGTCTTTAAAATTGCCGATGGTAAGGTGTTTTTCGCCTCCATTGGCTACAAAGCTTCCATTTACTTTTACCCAATGGATCGTATCTATTATAATGCCTTTGTGATTTTCTATTTGTGGTTGTAACGAATATAAATTACTACTAATAAGCACTGTATCTATAGAAAAATACATTCCCATATCTTCAATAGCACCATTGCTATAATTATCTAAGGATGTATAAAATTCACCACAATATCTTTTTTGTTTTTTTAAGCTATCCGTTAGCACTCCCATAATATATTCTCTGTAATTCTCGCCTATCCATAATCCAAACATATAAAAACCAGCCATTCCAGCACCGGTTTTGGGATGTTGCATATTTATTGTTTGAACTATTATTGGCGTAGTACTACATGTATGATAAAAGTCAGAAGACCCCCCCCCCCCATAACAATCAGACCATGGATAAGCATAGGTGATTTGTGAAACATTATCAGGACATTGGGTATATTGTTCAAACCCTGGATTGATAACCAAATTGCCGGATAATATTCTTTGGGCATTGCTTTTGTATGCAATGCTCAATAATAAAATTAAACATAGTATCCTGTTTTTAGTTATCATTTTGTTTATTATGCTTGTCATAATAAACGGAGTGAGGTTTAACAGATTCCTCACTCCGTCTGGAATGACAAAAATACAATTATTTAATTACTGTAAACTTTGCTTTGAAAGTTTCAGTATTCGTTTTAACAGTCATGAAATAAATACCATTATTTAGTTTAGCCGTATTTAACTGATATTGCGCTTCGGTTTTACTCACACTTTCAGTAAGTAAGCATTCTCCTGCATAGTTATATACATTAATAACGAAGCCACCCTCAATAGCATTGTTGAAAGAAAGTGTCAAATTATCAACAACAGGATTGGGGAAAACAGTAAGCATTTCATCTGTTTTTGTTTTACCGGGACCTTTTGCAAATTGTACATTCGGGTTGTCGTCGGTATTAATCTCAATATCTAACATATAACGGGCAATATACACACCCTCGCCGCCTTCCCATGGAGTGTGGCTTAAGGCTATGTTCAAAAGGGTTGCGTGTTGTTCACTGCTAAGTTCGTAATTGTCGAGGGCAAAAGTACTGAGATAAATGCTATCTACGATTTGTTGATTAACAACAATCAACGAAGTATCCTGTATGAGATTGACATTTACCCTTGCCTGATCAATATTTCCTTCGGCAATAAGAGTTTCCAGTTCGTCGAAAGCACCTATGCTACCATTGCCTTTGTCGGCATAAAAATCCTGATACATATAGTCGTCGGTACCGCCCAGATACATGATATCGTTGTTTTCGTTGAGTGTTTGGTACAATAAATAGTTGTTGTAGGCTTTGTATTGTTTTTCGAGAGTGTCGTACTGAATTTCGTCCCTTACAATGGCACCAAACATTTCTTCGCGTTCTGCTATAGTCATGGCCGATGGCGGTGCAGGGGCGCAATCTATTGTGCAACTGCTGCTGGCATTGGAAGCGGTAGGCGTTGGAATAATTTTTGCATTAGTTGGGTTTGTTATAGTTATATTTTGAGGGTCAAATAAATAAGTGGAATTATTATAAAAATACCACAGCGTATTAGGGTTCAAAGCACTATTTATCGCCCAAAATTTACGTTCTACAGGATCATTAAGATAATTGCCTGAGTAAGCACCATCGGGCATAAACTTGTTGTCGGTTCTGTTGTTAGAACTTCCCTGTTTGGTAATGCTTGCCTGTTCGTTGAACAAGAAACCGTAAAAATTGGCATTGAGTGTATTGCAGTTAAATTTGGTTAAATCGGCAATACCATATACATTGATACCAGCACCCATATAGCTGATAGTATTTTCTTGTATTTCGGCATTTTGAGTTTGGTTGATAGAAATACCGAACATAATATCTGCCCGCCTTGTAGGATGAAAACCTGCCATTCTTTCAATGGAATTGCATTTTACAAAAATAGCCGGGCAGTTCTCTGTAAGAATACCTGTTTGGGATAAGTTAAAATCGTACATTTTTATGGTATTACCCATAATATCAACAGATGCAGGCCTCTGATCTGATCTGCGACTCGATTTACAATTACCAATATATATACCCTTTTCTCTGGACGAAATCGTATTGTTTTTTACTGTAAGATCCAATGGTGCAGGTTGTATTTTTCTGATTTGTAAACCAACTAAAGGATAGCTGCCATTAGAACATTGATCAATAATATTGTCAGAAACAAAGGTATTGCTTAAAGGGTCTGTAATAATAATGCCATAACTAAAAGCTTTTATGGTATTATTTGAAATGATTGCTTCTTCATTGTAAACAGCTATTCCTTTCTGGCAATTATCGAAAGTATTTCCTAAGGTATTTCCTCCTATTTCAACTATTTTAGGTGTAATAGAGCCTGTAAGTGAATGACAACTGTATATAGCAGTTGGCTTCTTTAGTACCAATTGGTTATGAGTTTCATCCGGTAAATATGGCATATACCCTTGAATGTTGGTAAAACTATTGGCATAAATTTTTGTATAAGAATTTATGCTAAAAATACCACATAACATATTATCAAAAGTATTTTGGGAACTAGCTGTTGCATCGCCAATGGTAAAGTTTGATATTTTGTTGCATTCTACGCCACAAAAAGTTTTTTGCCCTGCATAAGGAGGTAATAAAGACGTTGCTCCATTAAAATGGGTATTTCTAAT
>Ga0247840_10002943_pt1 | contig 29510 bp, 23 predicted proteins | sample LaCruzMarch2015__FD_192404 | JGI IMG/M metagenome (GOLD analysis project Ga0247840, IMG submission 192404) | Freshwater microbial communities from meromictic Lake La Cruz, Castile-La Mancha, Spain - LaCruzMarch2015_17m | ecosystem: Environmental > Aquatic > Freshwater > Lake | place: Spain...
CCCTGGGGTATAAAACACCTTATGAAATCTATTTCAAAGAACCGTTTAACCAACAATTAAAACAGGCGGCCTGATTATGCACCAAATACAACCCAATTTTTTGTCTTGACAATGGGGAGAGCTATAACATTCCCAGAAGTCCGACGATGCGAAGTGTTTCAAATGAGCTTTGTCTTTCTTGCCCCATGTTCCTCGATGGCGATTTGCGTTAATCTATCCAGTTTGCCGGTCTCGCTGTCCATTTCTATCTGACGATCCCATTCTGCAGCATCAAACTCGATAAACCAGGCACGAAAAGCGATCAGTTCACTTGAGCTTAGCTGTCTTACGCTATGCTCAAGCATTTCGACTTGCCGAGGGCGTCGGCAAGCTGATACTTATTCATGACATATTCCTTCATCAGGCCATCCATTTCCTCGACCTCTTCGTTGGTAGAGTTTCCCTTTGACATACGTTGCGGCCATGAACAGGTCCTCCTCTATGAAATTTTATCGTAATACATTAATAAACCTGGCAAATGTCAAGACCAGGATGTGAAGGCAGGGTGTCAAGATCAAGATCATAAGGTTGGAGAGGAGCGGACGGGAGATTACGGTCTATCCATTAAGGGGAAAAAAAGAACTTTCCAGACGATGGAAAGGTTTAAGTGTATGATATTATTAAGCGAAAACGGACGTGCCTGCAGCACTAAGCTCTCCGGCGTTTATGTGTAATATTAGGTACATACGCAGGCATAGAGTGCTCGTGATCCGCCTCATTTTAAGGCAAAAATCCGGTCAAGAATCATCATGAGAAAAATTGCGGTAATTGGTGAATATTCCAACGGAAATGGAATATTCTTTGTTTTGTAGTAATCTGTTACCTTGACAAACAGATCATCATATGTATTTTACGACCAACAAAGCAGGGAAGGGCGGAGAAAAAATGGCCGAAGATTATTACCAGTTATTGGGAGTTGACAAGAAAGCCGGCACGGAAGAGATTAAAAAAGCCTATCGTAAACTCGCTTTAAAATGGCACCCTGATAAAAACCCCAACAACAAAACCCAGGCCGAGGAAAAATTCAAAAAGATCAGCGAGGCTTATGCCGTCCTGAGTGATCAGGAAAAACGCAATCAATACGATACTTACGGCTCGGCGGATCAATTCCGTCAGAAATATACCCAGGAAGATATTTTCAAAAACTTCGACCTCAACGATCTTTTGAGAGGTTTTGGGTTTGATCTGGGCGGGCAGCAGGGTGGAAGAACGCGGGCAGGTTCAGGCGGCGGTTCGAGAAGGCGAGGGGGTGGCCAGCAGGGCGCTGATCCTTTTGCCGATCTTTTCGGCGGCGGCGGTCAATCCTATGGGCACATGCCCCAGCAGGGTCAGGATCTGCAATATAATCTTTCCATCACCCTGGAAGAATCGGTCACGGGAGCCGAAAAGAAACTGGCCCTCCAAAGAGAAGACCGCGTTGATGAAGTGAACGTAAAAATACCGGCTGGAATCAGCACCGGGAAGAAACTGCGTCTCATGGGCAAAGGCGGTCATGGTTTTGACGGCGGCCCCAACGGCGATCTATATCTGAATATTACCATCCTTCCTCATGCGCTTTTTGCCCGCGATGGCAACGACATTTATTTTGAGAAATCCATTAACTTCACTCAGGCGGTCCTCGGAACGAGCATCGATGTACCGACTATTGACGGGGGAACCAAAAGGCTGAAGATTCCGCCGGGGACCCAGAACAATACCAAGATCCGGATGAAGGGTTACGGTGTTCCCGGATTAAAAGGGGCCGTCAAGGGGGATCAGTACGTCAAGATCTATGTGATGGTTCCCAAGCATCTAACGGAAAAACAGGCAATAATTGTAAAACAGCTCGTTGAGGAGGGTTTATAATCCGCAAGAATAATGTCGGATAAGATATGTTATGTAAACTTTAATCGCAAAATCGGATATCGCCCCAGGCCCCCATCGTTTTCCCCATAATAATCACAATTCCTTTAACCCCGGAAATTCCCGCCCCGAGATTCAACGCCTTTTCTATATCGCCCGGCTTTTTGACCTGATTCCCAATCCGCGACGCCGCCGCATCAGCCAGGCTTGCTGATGGCGAAAGGACGCATACGGCGTCTGCCCTTCCGAAACTCAAGGAAGGTCCCACGGTGGCGGAGGATGTGCAAATCCCCAGGGGCATGTCTGCCGGTGTGATACGCAGGACCACCTTCTGACTTAACGGCGATTCTCCCGCAAAGATCGAGACCCGTCGTTCTTCAAATGTCTTCATGAAGATATCGCCGCCATTTTCGACGATGATATTTTCACAATGGCCAAGTAGATCCATCCCTACAAATTGGGCCATCGCCCCGGCAACAGCGGCCATGGGACCGACCTGGGCTCCAATTCCCGCCTCAATCATCTCACGGACTATCCCGGGGGCAAATTGGTCTTTGGGTTCAGGCAGCAATGATTTCAAGAAAGCAGGATGCCTTTTAATATATGATTCCAGATAATTTCGATGTTTGATTACCGAGTCAAGCGCAAGGTCGGACAGGTCCTGATCGGCGGCGATATAGAGGTCTGTCTCCCGGACGGAGATATGAAAAGAAATGAGATCATGAACAGCAACAGAATTCCGGTATGTTCTTTCTTTGTATATCACCGATATTTAATGGAATTAGGCCCTAAGACAAGGCGGGTTGCCTTCATGAGTTCAGGAGTCAATTGAAAGCGGCGGTCATTACCTAAAAATATAATTGTTTCACTGCTTCCGTTCAGTAAATGTATATAACCCTCAGATGATCCATTATATTTATCCGATAAGTACTTGATTTGTGAAATATAATCTTCTGACGATATACTATGCGTTTCAATTTGGAAATGCACGGATGAAAAAGGGGAGACCTCCGGGGCATCCTGAAGGGCGGTGATTTCGTTGGCGATAATTTTAATATTTTCTTCTGAAATATCTAGTTGGCCTTTAAGAAGGACAGGTTCATCTCCTTTCAAGAGAGCCTTTGCCTTTTGATAAATATCGGCAAAACAGATGATATTCATGGAACCATAGAGATCTTCAAGGGTTATATAGGCCATGACATCTTTTCTTTTTGTTGTCAACTCCTTGATATTACTGACTACCCCGGCAATAATGACTTCCTCTTTGTCTCGTCGCTCCGAGATATTCTCAGAAGTGGCATTGGTAACGAATTCCAGTTTTTGACGGTATCTCGTCAATGGATGTCCGGTAATATAGAATCCCAGGGCCTCCTTTTCATGTAAGAGCAGTTCTTTATGGTCCCATTCGACATCATCGGAGGGAGGAGCGGCGCCGTACCTAATGCCGCCCCCGGCGGACGTATCAAACCCTTCCAGCAAACTGACCTGACTGCTGGCCTTTGATTTCCGCAACTTCTGGGCTGAGTTCATGGTCTCCTCGTAACAATTGAAAAGACCGAGTCTTTTATGTCCCAGGGAGTCAAATGCCCCGCATTTGATGAGACTTTCGAGGACCCGTTTGTTCACTCGCCGAAGATCGACCCGCTGACTGAAATCCTGGAAGGAAGGATATTTCTCTCCTTTCTTCCGAGCTTCAATAATGGCTTCCACCGCCCCTACCCCGACATTTTTTACCGCTGCCATCCCAAAGCGGATGTGCCCGACTGAGGCAGTGAAGTCACTCAGAGACTCGTTGATGTCCGGCGGCAGGACGTTGATGCCCATCTCCTTGCAACTATTGATATATCTGATGATTTTGTCGCGGTTGTCCTTTTCACTGGTCAGCAGGGCAGCCATGAATTCTTCCGGATAGTGGGCCTTCAGATAGGCGGTTTGGTAAGAAATCATCGCATAGGCGGTGCTGTGCGATTTGTTGAAACCATATTCGGCAAATTTATTCATCTGTTCCCAGATGCGGGTAGCCTTCTCCGGGGGGATGTGATTCTGTTTGGCCCCGGCAAGGAATTTTGGCATCTCCTTGTCCATCTCGGCGACTTTCTTCTTGCTCATTGCCTTGCGCAGCGTATCCGCTTCCGCCATGGTGTAGCGGCCAATGGCGCTGGCAATCTGCATGACCTGTTCCTGATAAAGAATAACCCCGTAGGTTTCCCTCAAGATATCCTTAAGTTGCGGCAGTTCATAGCTGATTTGCGTTTTCCCCAGTTTGCGGGAGACAAAATCCGGAACCATCCCCATTGGTCCCGGTCGATAGAGGGCAATCAAGGCGATGATATCTTCTATGCAGTCCGGCTTCATACTGGTCAGAATATCCCGCATCCCCGAACTTTCCAATTGGAAAATACCGTCGGTGTTACCCCGCTGCAGAAGCTCATAAGTAGCCTGGTCGTTGAGGGGTAATTTGTCGATGTCAATGTCAAGGCCCCTTCCCTCTTTGATCATCTGGAGGGCGTTTTTGATGACCGTCAAGGTCTTGAGTCCGAGGAAATCAAATTTCGTCAGCCCTACCGACTGGATGTCGTTCATGGAAAACTGGGTTACCACATCATCCTTGCTGCCTTTATAAAGGGGGACGCGATTTACCAGCGGTACATCGGAAATCACTACCCCGGCAGCATGGGTTGACGAATGGCGGTTCAATCCTTCCAGAGCCCGCGAATAGGTCAGAAGTTTCTGAATGCGTTCGCTTTTTTTTGCCTCTTCCTTGAGGCGCGGTTCCATCTTTATCGCGTCGTCAAGGGTAATATTCAAGACATTCGGAATCATTTTTGCGATGGCATCCACTTCGCCATAAGGGATATTCATGGCCCGGCCGACGTCCCTGATGACTGCTTTGGCTAGCATCTTACCGAAGGTAATTATTTGCGCAACATTGTCGCTGCTATATTTTTCCGTCACATAACGTATGATCTCGTCTCTTCGCTCCTGGCAGAAGTCGATGTCGATATCAGGCATACTCTTGCGGTCCGGGTTGAGGAAACGTTCAAAAAAAAGACCGTAACGAATGGGATCGATGTTGGTTATTCCCGTGGCGTAGGCGACGAGACTGCCCGCCGCCGAACCCCGGCCCGGTCCGACGGGAATCTTGTGCTCTTTCGCGTAATTGACAAAATCGGCCACAATGAGGAAATAACCGGCAAATCCCATGGACTTGATCATGGCCAGTTCTTCGGTGAGGCGCTTTTCATAATTCCTGGTCACTTCCGACTCACCGGCAGGATTGACGATCGGGGCCAGACGATCGAGGCCCTCTTTTGCAATTTTCACAAGATATTCGTCGAGGCTCTGATCATTATCCAGTTTAAAATGGGGAAGATAAAACTTGCCAAACTCCATGGTAAGATTGCACTTCTCCGCGATGACAATGGTATTTTCAATGGCCTGGGGGCAATATGAAAACAGGGCTTGCATCTGCTCGGGGGTGCGGAAGAAAAACTGGTCCGATTGGAATTTCATTCGGTTTGGGTCTTCAATTGTCTTCCCCGTCTGAATACACAAGAGAATCTCGTGGGCCTCGGCGTCGGCCTGATTGAGGTAGTGGCAGTCATTTGTCGCTACCAGGGGGATGGACAGTTTTCTGCTTATCTCCATCAATCCTTCGTTGGCGATCTTCTGTTCGGGCAGTTGATTCTCCATGATTTCCAGATAGAAGTTTTCCGCTCCAAAGATGTCACGGTATTCTTCCGCGGCTTTCAGCGCCTCTGCCGGGTTTCCCTTGAGAATATGATCGGCAATTTCACCATGTAAACAGGCGCTCATGGCAATGAGACCTTCATGGTGTTGGCGGAGGAGCTCCTTATCTACCCGGGGCCGGTAATAATAGCCTTCCAGGTAGCCAGCCGACGATAATTTTAATAGATTTTTGTAGCCCTGCATGTTCTTCACCAGGACAACAAGATGGCGGGAAGTTTCGCTTATGCCCTGAGAACTCTTTTCATGGCGGCTGCGGGGGGCAACGTATAATTCGCTGCCAATGATTGGTTTGATGCCATGTCGATAGGCGTGCTGATAAAAATCGATGGCCCCGAACATATTGCCGTGATCCGTCATGGCCACGGCGGGCATGTGATGTTCCTTTGCCTTCTTCAGCAGATCATCGATGCGGATGGTTCCATCTAAGAGGCTGTACTGGGTATGGACGTGGAGATGGACGAAATCAGCGTGTTTCATGCTAGTCCAGCCAGTAGTTGGGCGCTTCCTTGGTGATGATCACGTCGTGGACATGGCTTTCACGAAGTCCGGCGGAGGTGATACGAACAAACGAGGCTTTTTGATGCATTTCTCCTATAGTGCGGCAGCCGAGGTAACCCATACCGGCCTTCAAGCCGCCGACAAGCTGATAGATACTGGCGGACAGCGAGCCCCGGAATGGCACCCGCCCCTCAATACCTTCGGGAACCATTTTAAGATTGCTTTCAATGTCATCCTGGTAATAACGGTCTCTGCTGCCTGATTTCATGGCCTCGAGGGAGCCCATGCCTCGATAGACTTTATAACTGCGGCCCTGAAAAAGAATTGTTTCACCGGGACTTTCCTCGGTGCCGGCAAAAAGACCGCCGATCATGACCGTACTGGCCCCGGCCCCAAGGGCCTTGGCGATATCACCGGAAAACTTGATGCCGCCGTCGGAGATTACGGGAATCCCTTTTTGTGAACAATACTTATGAGTTTCACGGATTGCGGTCATCTGGGGGACGCCCACCCCGGCGACAATCCTCGTGGTGCAGATCGAACCGGGTCCGACCCCTACTTTAACGGCATCCACCCCGGCCTCGATCAACGCTTTCGCCCCTTCCACGGTGGCGACGTTACCGGCAATAAGTTCGCAGGTCGGAAATAGCCTCTTGGTCTCCCGAATGGCATTGATGACCCCTTTGGAATGACCATGGGAAGTATCGATAACAATCACATCTACGCCTGCGGAAATAAGCGCCTGCACACGCTCTTCACGGTCAATGATGCCTACAGCCGCACCGACGCGCAAACGGCCCAGGGAGTCTTTGCTCGCGTTGGGGTATTTGCGTATTTTTTCGATATCCTTAATGGTGATCAGGCCTTTGAGATTGTATTCGTCGTCAACGACGAGAAGCTTTTCAATACGGTGCTTATGAAGAAGTTTTTTTGATTCTTCCAAAGATATGTTCGATGTGACCGTTACCAGATGATCCTTGGTCATCACATTTCCTACCGGTTGGTCCAGATTGGTCTCGAAACGCAGATCCCGGTTGGTCAGGATACCCACCAGCCGCTTTCCCTTGACCACTGGTACCCCGGAAATGTGATATTCGTTCATCAGATCCAGGGCATCCTGAACCTTCTGTTCCGGTCCAATGGTTATCGGATCGACGATCATGCCGCTTTCCGATTTCTTTACCTTGTCGACCTCAATCATCTGCCTTTCGATGCTCATGTTGCGATGAATTATACCGATTCCACCTTCCTGAGCCATGCAGATGGCCGTTTTGGATTCCGTTACCGTATCCATGGCAGCACTCAGGATCGGTATCCTGAGGGTGATGTTGTTAGTCAGATTGGTTGATGTGTCTACATCTTTGGGTAATATGGATGATTCTGCAGGGACAAGAAGCAGGTCATCAAATGTCAAAGCCTCTTCGACATGATCCGATAGCATGAAGATACCTCCATTTGTCTAGATTATTAGATAGATTTAGTTTCTATATTATAATGTTGGCCGTTAATATTCAAGTAATAGATATCTTGGCCCTCATCATGTTGGATATATTCGGCAAGCTGATAATAGGCCGCTCTTGAGAAACGGGCCCTGAATGTATGTTCCCGTACCTCGCAATACATCACATTGTCGGAACTGATCCAGAGGGTAAGGGGATCCAACGCTTCCCTGGTCTCATCGCAAAGCAGGAGGTTAATCCCCGTTCCATTGCCCTTTTCCGTCTTTGCGTAATCAACCCCCTTGACAATATAGGCCGAATCTTCCACATCCACGAAACAACGGTCGTCGGGGAGTTCGATAACATACCTTCCCTCGGCGTCCAGATGCAAGTTCTGATAAAAGTAGTTTACAAATTCCCGACGAAACATCTCGGCGCCCTGATAGTACCAGACACCATCTTTATCAATCCTGATGTTGCACGGGGGTGTGCTTTCCTGCTCCTTCAAGTTCTCCTCGCTTAGATTCTGCTGTCGAGCAATAAGGTCACCGGGCCGTCGTTGAGAAGATCGATCTTCATCATGGCCTGAAATTCTCCCGTCCCGATTTTATGAATTTTATCCCTGCTTTTTAATACGAAGTAATCGTAAAGCACCTTCGCATTTATCGGTTCTTCGGCCTGGTAAAAAGAGGGCCTTCTTCCCTTGCGGCAATCCCCCAGGAGGGTAAACTGCGAGATGACCATTAACTCCCCATTCTTATCGAGAAGGGACAGGTTCATCTTTCCCTCGGCGTCTTCAAATATTCTCAGGTTGATGATTTTGTCAACAAGATAGTCGGCGTCCTTTGTCGTGTCTCCCTTTTCAACACCGACGAAGGCAAGAATCCCCTGTTGGATACTGGAAATATTTTTACCGCCGACAGAAACGGCGGCCCGATCAACCCTCTGGACGACTGCCCGCATGTTGCTTTCCCGACTTTCAATGGTGCGGGATGTTAGCAGTAAAGTTTACCGTCTTCAAGTCTTTTATTGTCACGCCGGTAAATATTTGGTAGTCGATTTCCGATGACTCAGCGTATCTTATTGATCAACCCCTGGATCTGCGATTTTTCCGCCTACGATTTCTGGATGAAGCCACTTGGTTTACTCTATATGGCCTCGTATCTCCGGAAAAACGGCCTGGATGTGCAGTTGATCGACTGTCTTGATAGCGGCTCTCTCGATATTTTCTCTTCGGGAGAGGTCAAAAAGCCGGCAAGAAAACAAGGGGGACAGGGTAAGTTCATCAAGGAAAAGGTTAAGAGGCCCGAAGCCCTGGCGGTCATACCCAAATCTTATCATCGCTACGGACTTCCTCACCGTGTCTTAAACAGGATGTTGAGAGGGGCTGAAAAACCCCGCCTCATCATGATCACGTCCATGATGACTTACTGGTATCCCGGCGTGTTTGACGTCATTTCCATGGTTAAAGATATTTTCCCTGACGTGCCGGTGGTCCTGGGCGGGATTTATGCGACTCTCTGCCCCGATCATGCCCGACTTGCCGGAGCGGATCATGTTCTGACCGGACCGGGTGAACGGCATATCTCCTTCATTATGAATAAAATCCTTTGCGAGACTGTCCGCTATATCCCTGATGAACATGATCTCGATAACCTCCCCTACCCTGCTTTCGATCTCCTGCCGGCGCCGGAACAGATTCCTCTCCTCACCTCTCGCGGCTGTCCCTTCCGCTGTCCCTACTGTGCCTCCAGGTTGCTCAATAATCGCTTTGACAGACGGAATCCGATTCAGGTCGTAAATGAAATTTCCTACTGGCAGGAGAAACTCGGGGTGAGAAATTTCTCATTTTATGACGACGCTCTCCTCAGCGATCCACAGGAAATGGCGATTCCCATGCTCAGAGAAATTATCCGCCGTAAACTGGACTGTCATTTTCATTGCCCCAATGGTCTGCACATCCGCGAGATTACACCGGAGATCGCCCGCCTTCTCTACCAGGCAGGATTCAAAACCATCCGTTTCGGGCTGGAGACTGCACATGGGCAACGGCAACAGGAACTGGGCGGCAAGGTGGATAACCCCGCCTTTGAAAAAGCTGCCGCCTATCTTCAGGAAGCCGGTTATGCTGGAAATGAGATCGGCGTCTATCTACTCTGCGGGCTCCCCGGCCAAACAGCCCGGGAAATACGGGAAAGTATCCTTTACGTCCATGCCCGGGGGGCCAGACCAATTCTCGCCGAGTATTCTCCCATCCCCGGAACGTCATTGTGGGACGATGCCGTCCGTACCTCGTCCTACCCCTTGGCTGAAGAACCCCTGTATCACAATAATTCCCTTCTCCCCTGTGCAAGCCCCACGCTTACCACAGAAACTTATCATGAATTGAAGCGCCTTACGAGGCAACCCTAACATGTTCGCAAAAAGTGGGCGAAAAACATTTGATTCACAGCTTGCGAACCATTTTCCCAAGGTTATGCAAAGATCTCATTTAAAGTGAATCTCATCAGTGCCTTGCCTTTTCATTTGACATAGAATCAATTTCTATTTATACCCCGCTCATGTCCAAATTCCAATTTACCCCATCCCGCAAGATCTGGGTCGGCCTTATCCTCGGAATAATATTCGGATTTACCCTGGGGGATTACGTCGCTTATTTCTCCTTCATCGGCGACATCTTTGTCCGCATGCTGCAAGTAACTGTTCTTCCTTACATAATAGTATCCCTTATATCTTCGGTAGGAAGTCTCACCGGGGAGCAGGCAAAGGGTCTTGCCAAAAATGGTGCTTTGCTGATTGGGGTTTTCTGGATCCTCGGTCTTATCTTGCTTTTCGTAATGCCCCTCTCTTTTCCAAAACTGGAAACGGCATTTTTCTACTCCATCATCGAATACGGAGACGGACACCAGACTTCCATTATCGATGAATTCATCCCGGCAAACGTATTCAAGGCCTTGTCTGATAGCGTCATCCCCGCAATTGTCCTCTTTTGCGTGTTTATCGGGGCGGCCCTTATCGGCCTCCCTAATAAGAAGATCGTTCTGGAGCCCCTGAATACCCTGACTACAGCCCTGGGCAATATTACCAACGTCGTCATTGATTTTTCCCCAATCGGCATCTTCAGCCTGACGGCAACGGCGGTAGGGGAAATGGATTTCAGCAAAATCGGCACCTTGGGCGTCTACATGGCCGCCTTTATCGGCGCCGCGCTGATAATGACTTTTGTCCTCATGCCGGCCATCGTATGCTCACTGACCAAATTCCGCTATCGCCAGGTCGTCGCTTTTGCTCAAGAAGGATTGCTCATGGCCTTCAGTACAGGATCAACATTCGTTGCCCTGACAATTATCGAGAGGAAAGCCAAGGAAATATTTTCCCAGCAGGATTCCCTGGCCCCGGAGGGCGAGAAAACCATCGGCGGCGTCTTGCCGGTCATATATAACCTGCCTTCCCTCGGAAATATCCTTCCCATCGTCTTTATTCTCTTTGTGTCCTGGTTCTACAAGACGCCCCTCGATTTTTATCAGAACATCGATTTGGCTGTCTCCGGTCTCATGAGCCTTTGCGGATCAGACAAAAACGCCGTGCCCTTCCTCCTCAGGGAAATGAAGTTACCCGGCGACGCCTTTGATCTTTATCTGATGTCCAATTTGATTCTCCGCAAGTTCATGGTCATGACCACCGCGATGTTTCTTTTTGCCGTCTGCGTTATCAGCGCCGCCCAGGCAATGGGGCAGACGCGCTTTTATCCCCATCGGGCTGCCGTCGGCGCCGCGGCGACTTTGGCGTTCCTGATCGTCGTCATCGTGGGCATCCGGTTCGGGATGCAGGGCCTGGTGCTGGGAGCCTATAGAGGTGAAGAAATAGTTACCAGTATGCACTTGGCAAAGAAGGTTCCCGTGAAGATTTACACCGAGGCGCCCCCACCCGATTCCAAAGCGTCGCCCAGCGTAATAAAACGTATTAAAGAGCGGGGTGCATTGCGGGTGGGATACAACCCCAGCATGATGCCCTTTTCCTATCGGAACAAATCCGGGGAAATTGTCGGTTATGACATCGCCAACGCCCACGCCTTAGCCGCCGATCTTAAATGCACTCTTGAACTTGTGCCGCTGGATTATGATCGCCTGGCCGAGGATTTGAATACCGGCGTCTATGACATCATCATGTCCAAATTATCAATTACGCCCGCCCGCATGACCGAACTATTGTTTTCGACGTCTTACCTCAATCTCCATTCGGCGTTTGTCGTCAAAGACGATCGTCTCGAAGAATTCCGCAATCTGGAAAAGATTAAAGCCATACCGGGCTTGCGCATCGGTATTTTTCACGGGGATCAATATATAGAGCGAATCAAGAATATTTTTCTCAAGGCCCAGATAGTGATCTTGCCAAATCATGAAAGCTTCTTCTCGGGAAATACCGCCGACGTCATGTTGACCACGGCTGAGGAAGGTTCAACATGGACTTTACTCCATCCCGCCTATGGAGTAGTGATTTCACAAAAGCCCATATTTACCGAAACCATTGCTTATGCAATTCCACCTGGAGATTTGGATTTTTTTATCATCCTGAATAATTGGCTCACCTTGAACAACAACAGCGGCCGGGCGAAAACCGAATATGATTACTGGATTCTCGGTAAAATGCCCAACGAGGAGAAACACCATTGGTCCCTCCTCACAAAAATGCTCCACTGGGATTATCGTTTTGCCCGTTAATGATAAGAGAGTGAATGCCTCTTGATTAAGTCCTTTTAAAATTGTAAGATCAAAACATGGATACGAAACAGTTTGCGGTCTCCTGGTTATGGTGGTTGAAGCTCCTTGTGATCGGAGGGATTGCCCTTATCTTGCTGATATTGGGCATCAACACCCTCCTCAGCGCCTACCTTCTGAAAAATCCCCTTGAATTCATAATGCTTTTCTTTTCTGCTTCCTTCATGATCCTCCTGGGGCTCACCGGTTTGATATATCCTGCCTGTCGAATACATAAGGTTCTCAAAGATGACGGCAAAGCTTAAAAAGAGAAATGAAAGGGGATTTCTTCTCTCTTTTCTCTACGTGATACTATTTCTCCCCCTCCTGATCCTCCTCAGGATACCATCTTCTTTCGCTCAGGAAGGAGCAGACCTGGACAAGCGCGTCCAGTCATTCACCATGAAAAATGGTATTCGCGTTCTCATCCTGGAAAGGCATGTCAGCCCGACGGTGTCGTTCTATATCCGCTTCCGGGCGGGGGCGGTGGATGAAATCGAGGGCAAGACCGGCCTTGCCCATCTCCTGGAGCATATGATGTTCAAGGGGACAAAAACCATCGGCACAAAGAATATCCGCAAGGAACGGGAGATTCTTTCCGAAATCAGGAAAACCGGCGATCTTTTGGATCAGGAGCGGGCCAAGGGAGACAAGGGGGACATAAAACTGGTCGGGAAACTGGGGGAACGCCTGGCAGCATTGCAGAAAAGCCATCGCCAATATTACAGATCCAATGAAATCGACCGGATATATAATGAACATGGGGCTGTTCATATGAACGCCTCAACAGGACAGGACATGATCACCTATCATGTCAGCCTGCCGGCAAACAAGGCCGAGCTTTGGGCAAGGATTGAATCGGACCGCATGACCAATCCGGTTTTTCGGGAATTTTACCAGGAGCGCGATGTGGTTATGGAAGAGCGGCGACAACGGACCGACTCGGATCCGGATGGCCAACTGTATGAAAAGTTTGCCGCCGCCGCCTTTATGGTCCACCCCTATCGTCGCCCCGTCATCGGCTGGGCAAATGATATTTCCTTTCTCTCCATGACGGATATGGAGCAGTTTTTTGTCAGGACCCATGCTCCCCAGAAGATGGTTATTACCGTGGTGGGCGATCTCGAGACGGCAAAGATCCGCCGTTTGATCGAGAACTATTTTGGCCGCATTCCGGCGCGGCCCTTCCCTGCCCGCCATGAAACAGTGGAACCGCCGCAAAAAGGAGAAAAACGGATTACTGTCCGCTTCGACGCCAATGAGCAACTTGCGATCGGCTATCACAAACCTGCCCTTCCCGCCGCGGATGATTATCGATTCGACCTCATCGAGGCGATTCTTTCCCGGGGACGGACATCGCGCTTCTACAAAACCCTGGTCGAAACCCAGGGGATTGCGGAAAGCGTCAGCGCCGTCAATGGCATGCCGGGATCACGGTATCCGAACCTGTTTAGCATTTTTGCCACGGTTCGCAATCCCCATAAGGTGGATAAGCTCGCCCTTGCCATCGATAACATGATTGAAGATCTAAAAAAATCGCCCGTAACGGACTGGGAACTTCGCAAGGTAAAGAACCAACTCCAAGCCGATTTTATCAACCGCCAAAACTCGAATGAGGGGCTTGCCGGTATCCTGTCCTATTATGAGACGATTCTCGGCGACTGGCGCTATATTGTTAAATATGAAAAAAACGTCGAAAAAATTACCCCCGAGGAACTAAGAGAGGCGGCTAATCGCTATCTCGGCCGGGATAATCGCACCATGGCGATCATGAAAAAGGACTGATGAACAAGCATTCGTTTCCAAAGATCATAATTATTTTCCTTATCACCTTTGTCATTAACTTTATTTCTGGCCAAGCCCCTACCTTGAATGCCGGAACCTTTGCCCTTCCCGATCCGGCTAAACTTGCTTATGACCCCCTCAAATTCGATCCTCCCCAGCCATTTCGGTTCACCCTTCCCAATGGCCTTAACGTCTATATCCTTGAAAATCATGAGTTGCCGGTCGTCAAGATGACGATTATCGTCAAGTCCGGGACTATGTACGATCCAGTCGGGAAAGAAGGCCTAGCGGATCTTACGGCATCTGTCATGCGCAGTGGGGGAACTTTGAAAATGACGCCCCAGGCCCTCGACGAGACCCTTGATTATTATGCCGCGACCATCGAGCCGGGCACAGGGCTTGAACAGACATCGTGGTCCGTCTTTGCTCTAAAAAAGGATTTCGAAAAAGTATCGGGAATTTTTTCCCAGCTTTTTCAGGAACCGCTTTTTGATGAGGGTCGCTTAAAGCTCGGCAAAGATCTCAAGAGCGAGGAGATACGACGTCTTCCCGATGATCCGCATAGCTGGGCCTTCAAGGAGTTCAACCGTTTACTATACCAGGGAAATCCGCGGGGCAGGCTCCCTACCCTCACCTCGATCAGGAATATTCAAAAGAGTGATCTGGTTGAATGTCACCGACGATACTATGCCCCGGAGAATATTATCGTAGCCATGTCGGGTGATATTCGCCGGGAAGACGCGGAAAAACTCATCCGTAAAGCCTTTGGAAACTGGCAGGCCACAGGACAGATAGTCCCCGTGGCAGCGCCATTCAAGACATTTTCCCGGGGCAGCTACTATCTCGTCAAGGAAACACCGCAGGCGATCGTCGTTACGGGCCGTCCTGCACCCCCAAAAGGCTCTGACGCCTATTATGCCTTCGGTGTCATCGATTTTGTCCTCGGGAGCGGAGGCTTCCGTTCCCGCATATTTCAGGAAGTACGCACGAACAGGGGCCTCGCCTACTCTACCGGCAGTTTCTACCGGGCCAGGCGCGATTACGGAGTTTTCGGCGCTTATGCCATGACCAAACCGGCTTCCGCGCCTACAGTCCTGCAAGTGATTCAGGATATTATTCGGAACGTCAAACAAGGCGGCCTGACCCCGGAAGAGATTGACGGCGCAACAAAGGCAATCCTGAACAGCTTTATCTTTCAGTTCGATTCCCCGCACCAGATCGTCACCCAGCAGGCCTTGCTGGCCTTTGACAAGCTGCCCGATGATTTCCTGCGGCAATACTGCCGGCGGATAACTTCGCTTACGCGCGCTGAAATAGGGAAAACGGCCGGCAATGTCCTGGTCCCGGAAGATTCAGTAACCCTGATCCTGGGAAGCGAGGCCGGTTATCTGCAAATAAAGGATAAATACCCGGATTTCAAAAAAATAATGGTGAATTATGATTGACGAAAAACTTTTTGAACGCATCGCCAGACGCATTGAAGACTACGAAAAGGACATGATCGAGCTCCAGATCGAGCTTACGGCCATACCAGCCATCGCCCCGGAAAGCGGCGGGGACGGGGAAATGAAAAAAGCGATCTTTCTGTGGGACTTCCTGGAACGACTCGGCATGACGGATCTGGAGATCATTGACGCCCCCGACGAGCGTGTATCTTCCGGGCGCCGCCCCAATATAATCGTTCGTTATCCCGGAGCTGCAGCTTCATCCACAGAACAAACCTGGATCATCAGCCACATGGATATCGTTCCCCCGGGGGAATTGGGCCTCTGGAAGCAGGATCCTTATCACGCCTATGTGGAGGACGGCTATATTATCGGTCGGGGCGTCGTTGATAATCAGCAGGACCTGGTCGCCTCCCTTTTCGCCTTAAAGGCATGCCTCGATGAAGGCATAGAGCCCGTGAGATCGCCTGGACTTGTCTTCGTATCCGACGAAGAAACGGCAAGCCGCTGGGGATTGGCCTATCTTCTCCAGGACGAACGGAATCCCTTTCGGAAAACTGACCTGATCTGCGTCCCCGATTCGGGAAACGAAGACGGAACATTACTTGAAATAGCAGAAAAGAGCATCCTCTGGGTTCGCTTCCGGACCCTGGGAAAACAATGCCACGGCAGCAAACCGTACCTGGGGAAAAACGCCTTTCTTGCCGCCTCACACCTGGCGGTGCGTCTGTACGCAGACCTCCATGAACGTTTCCCGAATAGCGATCCCCTCTTTGATCCCCCCCTGAGCACCTTCGAACCGACGCGAAAGGACGCCAATGTCCCGAATGTGAATACCATCCCCGGAGAGGATCACTTTTATATGGATTGTCGGGTATTGCCTCTTTATGATTTGTCTGCCGTCAAGCAAGTCATGCGGGAAGGGGCGGACGCGATCGAGAAGGAATTCGGGGTGACCATCGAGTTCGCTCCTGTGCAGGAGGTTCAGGCCCCGGAAGCGACAGATCCGGCAAGTCCTATCGTGTCGTTACTTAAAGAGGCGATAGAAAAAGTCTACTCCGTCCAGGCCATTCCCCAGGGCATCGGGGCCGGGACGGTTGCCGCCTATCTGCGCCGGGAAGGCTATCCCGTCGCCGTCTGGTGCCGGACAACGCCGACCGCCCATCAGCCGAACGAGAATTGCCTGATTGCCAACATGATCGGCAACGCGAAAGTGTTTGCCCATCTTTTTCTTCAAAAGTGATTCCGGTTCTAGATCAAATCAGCGCATCTCAAACAGCCTGCTGTCTTTGTCATAATTGATAATCAAAGGCAAACGACTACTTACTATTTAAGTTACGCCGCAACCGGATCTTGTAGAACTGATTGACGGTGCCGAAAAGAAAGCTGGCCGACCATCCAAACATCAGCGGCCCCATGATCGCCTCCACGCCGCCGAAGAGCTTCCAGGCATCCGGCGCCACCAGATCGCCATAGCCGACCGTCGAGTAGGTCACCAGGGAAAAGTAAAGCGCCTTGTAGAAGCTGTCAAAACAGCCTATAAATTTGAAGGTCACAGCCCAGACCGCAACCTGGATAAAATGCATGATGCCGAGGACCCATACGACCACCTGCACGATGGCGAAATTGACGGAAGTATGGAAATGGTCCTCGATATGGTCGAAGTACTTCCTGAGGGAAGAAAAGAGCGCCAGCAGGATTACGCCCTGAATTATCACGCAGAATCCGGAAACCAGCAGCCCCAATCCTAATTCGATAAAAATTCTGTTGTCCATTCGTCCAGAACTCCCAGATTTTTTTTGCGCCACTTAAGAATCATCGTTTCCAAACGGTGGGATACAAATTCTCCAATATTTTCGTTTCCGAGATTAGCCACGGGAACTCTATTTGACTTTGAAAAAGAAACCTATCATTCGTACGGGGAGATATCCCTGCGGGTTATTTGATAGGCGAGAATGACAGAACTCTCAATCAGCCGGACTTCGATCTCATCGAAATGGCTACGAATCCTTTCATTCATGCCGACATCTCCCGCTGAAGTAGGGACAAACGCTTTTCAACACCGGCAAGCATGTCAACGGTCGCCGACCATTCCACATAATCCATATCATCACCCATTATGCCCTTTTCATAACGTATGCAGAATTCTTCGGAGTTCAGCTTGTATTTTTCTTCGTATTCAGTTTTCTGTCTTAACAGCCGCTGTTTTAATTTATCCATACGAGAGGTTTCACGTTTCAATAACTTCTCAATAGACAGATCCATAACCGGATCAATGGCGGCAGCATCAACGGCGATATATTTTTCCAGTAATTTAACCTTTTCAAGAATGTTCATCGTAAATTCTCCTTTCTTATTATTGTCAGTCAAACTAACCTGTAAAGAATGCGAATAGGCTTAATACTCAAGGTGTACATATCACAAATTAAAAAGGAAATAACAGCTATAATTACGATTAACATCCATGCCCGAAGGCGGGGTTGCCGTAATAATCTTGACATTTCTTTTCAATTCATACTATATTAGCACCAGCAAAAGGAGGATCTGATTATGGCCACTACCTATACCAAAGGAAGGCTTTACAAGCTCAAGATCGTTGACCTGCATCCGGACCCCAAACAGGCGCGCAAGTATATGGATCCCATCGCCCTCAACGAGCTCACGGCCTCCATCCAGAAACACGGCGTCTTGACGCCCATCCAGTTCCGCCAGAACGAGGAAGCCGCCCTCTTCATCGTCGCCGGTCACCGCCGTACCCAGGCGGCGGGAAAAGCGGGATTGACGGAAATTCCCGGAACATATACCGCCGGTGATACGCGCCTCCAGGGTTTCGTGGAAAACGTCCAGCGCGAAAACCTTTTGCCCATTGACGAGGCGGAAGAGATGTCGTCCATCATGACGGAATACTCCCTGAACCAGACGCAATTAGCCGAATCTCTCGGCAAGGGCCAGTCATCCGTTTCCGAAACACTGACCCTGAACCGACTCCCCGTGGATATCCGCGATGCCTGCCGGACCAACCCCAACATCCCCAAGATGGAACTCCTCAAAATAGCCAAGATAAAAGAAGAGTCGAGTATGCGCCGGAAATTCGAGACCTATATGGCTACGGCCGCCAAGGCTGGTCAACCGACGGCGCGAAAGCCGAGGCTATCGGTGCAACGCGCCCTGATCACGAAGACGGACGAGCTGGGTGGTGAATTCATGAAAGCTTCCTGGCGGGAATGGTCGGAGGACGACCAGAACGATCTGGCCAATGCCCTCAAGGGCATCCGGAATCGGGCCAACGATTTGCTCGCGGACATGAACCGGTTCCCGGAAGGTGAAGAAGAACCGGAACAGCCCCGGAACAACAATCTCACCTGAGGGGGCGGCGGTGGGACACTCCATTTTCGAGATAAAATTTATTAAGTAACTGTTTACGTTAGTTAATTTACAGAAAAAGTCTCTACGCCCTACTGCTGCATTAGGTTCCGTTTTCGCTCTATTATATCATATAGTTAAGACCTATCGGAGTCCGATAATTATTTTTAGGGGTGTTAAAATCTGATCCCTTCAAATTGAAAACCTTTTTCCCGGAATAATCTCAGGCAAGCATCAACCACATCCGCATCATAAAGCGTCCCTTTATTGCTCTCGATCTCTGCCAGTGCCGCATTTAATCCGATGGCAGGGCGGTAAGGTCGATGGGAAGCCATGGCCTCAACCACGTCGGCAACGGCCAGGATACGGGCCTCCATAATGATCTCTCCCCCCTTCAGTTGTCTAGGATATCCGGAACCATCCATGCGTTCATGATGCTGATAGACGATCTCCGCCAAGGGCCAGGGAGATTCCACATCCCTTAGCATCTCGAATCCTTTATGGGCATGTTCTTTAATCAGACGAAATTCGAGTTCAGACAGTTTTGTCGGCTTGGACAATATCTCCGCCGGGACGGACATTTTCCCGATGTCATGAATAGCACCTGCCATACGGATGCCGTCAATTCTCTCCTGGGAAAGTCCCATCTCCGTGGCAATAGCCAACGCCAGATCAGCCGAACGGAGCTGGTGGCCGGATGTGTAGGGATCTCTTGTTTCCACGGCGGATACCAGGACCTGAACGGTCGTACTAAACGCCCTCTTGAGACTTGCCAGGGTTATTTTCATACGTTCTTCGGCCTGCTTGCGCTCGGTGATGTCCTCGGAGATTCCCAGCAGGTATTTCGTGGACCCATCGGAACCACGGATGCAGACCTTCCGGGTATGGAGAAGTCGCTGGCCTTTATTGGCCGTCATGATAGGCTCTTCCGGGATGTCCAACATGCCGGCTTCTCCATCAAGCACCTCCCGGTCCTTGGCCATGAAGTGGGCTGCCTGTTCGGGCGGAAACAGATCCAGGTTGTTCTTCCCCATCAAATCTCTGCGGTCATATCCCAGAAGTTCCTCGCCGGCGCGATTGAATATCACGAAACGCAGGTCTGTTGCCTCTTTGAGGAAAACCATGAGGGGGACATTTTCCACGACGGCCTCGATGAGTGCTTTTGACTCCCGCAGTGACTCTTCCGCCTCCTTGCGCTTGGTGATGTCGATCATGGTGGCGCGGCATGCGGTCGTGCCGTCGGCATCCTCAGCGGCAACGGCATCGATGCGCACCCAGCAGGGGGCGGCGTCGGCGCGCACTATTCCTATCTCGCAGACCTGGGGCGCACCGGTTTCAAAGAGGAGCTTGCGGTGTCCGTAGTAAATGTCCTGGTCCTCGGGGAGGATAAAATGGGTTAACGGCTGCTTGATCAGGGCGCTTCTCGATACGCCAAGTATGATAGCGGCGGTCAAATTGGCATCCATGATCAGCCCCGTCTTGCTGAGAGTGAAATAGCCCACCGGGGCCAGCTCGTAGAGGTCGAAATACCGCGCCCGCGACGTTTCCAATTCGCCCTGTGTGAAGCACAGCTCATCGTTCTGCAGCTCCAACTCGATCTGGTGTACCTGCAGGTCGTAGAGCATCTGCCGCGTTTCTGCGGGCGACAACGACTCCACGTTTTCCGTCTTCCAGACGGCTTTTTCCCGGAATACCTCCTCCGCCCGCCGGCGCAGGATCTGCCCTGAGTCCTGCGCAGCGGCGCCGGCGCCATCGGGACCAAACCGGTTTTCCTTAGTCATCGGATTCCCCTCATTTTTTCCAATATTCTTGACAACCCCGGCATTTTCGATCATTTGCATACCCTCTGGATTCCCGCCTGCGCGGGAATGACAACGAAGGGGTGCGGAATGACTGCTTTATTTTTGCGAGATCATCACTTTTTACCATTTACCATTTACCATTCACCATTCACTTCACCATTTACCATTCACTTTCCTTTGCTTCCCGCTCCGTCGTTGCAATGGCGTACATCTCGCCGGTCTCGTTGACCAATGCCGTGGCGGTGAGCCATACCTCTAAGAGCCGGCCGTCCTTGGTGATCCGCTGGGCGCGGTAGGGTTCGATAATCTCGGCCCGGGCCAATTGCTGCAAGTGGATGAACGTTTCTGCGTGTTGCTTCTCCGGGATCCGGTCGCGGACGTTCATCGCTAGCGCCTCGTCTTCGCTCCAGCCGTATATCCTTTCCGCCGCCGGATTCCAGGCCAGGGTGCGGCCCTCCAGATCCTGTACTGTGACGGCATCGCGGGAATCACTTACCACCGCGGCCAGGCGGCGCTGCGTCTTTGATTCACGCAGCGCCGCCTGAGCTTGCGCCTGAGCTTGCGCCTGAGCTTGCGCCTGAGCTTGCGCCTGAGCTTGCGCCGCTTTCAGCTCGGTGATATCAGTAAACGTGAGCACCGCCCCCTCGATGACGTTCTCGAGGGTACGATAGGGCCGGATGCGCAGCAGATACCAGTCGCCAACTTTGGTCTGGACTTCCAGTTCTTTGGGAATCAGGGTGTTCAATACTTCCTGCGTGTCTTCCAACAGGCGGTCATAACACCGGAGGTTGGAGACGATGTGCCCCACCGGCCGCCCCACGTCCGTCTTGATCAGGTTGATCAGTTGGGTGGCGGGGGGGGTGAAGCGCCGAATATTCAGGCGCAGGTCTACAAAGACGGTGCCCACGCCCGTGCCGGACAGGAGATTGTTCATGTCGTTATTGGTTTGGGAGAGTTCGGCGACCTTCTGCTGCAACTCGGAATTGACCGTGTTCAGCTCTTCATTGAGGGATTGCAGTTCTTCCTTCGAGGTCTCCAGCTCTTCGTTGGTGGACTGCAATTCTTCGTTCACCGACTGCATCTCTTCGTTTGAGGATTTGAGCTCTTCGCTGGAAGTCTCCATCTCCTCGAGGGTGGTCTGGAGATATTCCTCCTTGGCTCGCAGCTCCTGCTCCAGCGCCGCAAACCGGGCATCGCTGTCAACGTTGAGATCGACGACGCCAACGCCCTTACCCCGGGACTTTCGGGAGCTGACCTTGGGCGCCGGCGCATCCTCAAAGCTGACCAGGAACAGACCCGCGGCGGGCGCCTCCGCAAGACTCTCGTCCCCAACCTGTCCAGGGCCCTGTGACGGATCCAGGGGCCTGCCGGCTAGTTGCCGAACCGTCAGATTGACATTGATGAAATCACCGTTGTTTTTGATTTTGAGGTCCGGGTAGCGAACCGTCTCTTTGCGGACCGCCGCCTTGTGGAGGGCCGCGGCCAGTTCCCGCCGCAATCCCTCCCGGGCCATTTTCGTTATATTCATCCCGGTGTCGCCGGGGGCCGGTTCCAGGTATTTCCCCGTCCGGCCATGGATGTAGAGGATATCACCGAGTGCATTGACGACCATGCTGGCCGGGGTGTATGCGTGGAGCAGGGCCTGTTCGGCAAGATCGCGGAGCAAGACTTTGGTCACCTCCCGGCGCCCTGCCTTTGCCGTGTCCGGGGCGGCCCCGTTCGCGGTCAGGGGCGGGATAAATCTTCCCAGCGCCGGGCGGTTCGCCCCCTGGGCCTCTTCTTTGCGTTGATAGAGCTTCCATTTACGGTCCAGCGGAGAAAAGAGGTCCACAAACTCCCCCACCGTCTCGGAGGCGCCCAGGAAGAGGACGCCCCCCGGGTTCAAGGCATAATGGAACAGGGGGATGATCTTCTTCTGCAAGGTAGCGCTCATATAGATCAATAGGTTCCGGCAACTGATCAGATCGAGCTTGGAAAAGGGCGGGTCTTTGATCATGTCCTGTTCGGACAGGACAAGCAGGTCGCGGATGCCTTTCTGGATGCGGTAAACACCGGTCTCCTGGTCAAGGGTAAAAAAGCGCGCCAGACGTTCCGGTGTGATATCGGCGGCGATGCTGACCGGGTAACTGCCGTAACGGGCCACTGCGATGGCACGGGAGTCAATGTCCGTGGCGAACACCTGCACCTTGAAGGTCTGTTTCAGCGTCTCGATACGTTCCTGAAGGAGGATGGCGAGGGAATAGGCTTCTTCGCCCGTGGAGCATCCCGGCAACCAGACGCGGATCGCCGCCCCCGCGGGCTTGCCGGCAAAGAGCTGAGGGATAACCTTTTCCTCAAGAGCCGCGAAGGCTTCGGGATCGCGGAAGAAATTGGTGACCCCGATCAGGAGATCGCGGAAGAGGGCCTCCACCTCCTCCGGTGTTTGTTGCAGATAGCGCACGTAGCCGTCCATTCGGTCTATCTGGTTGACGGCCAGGCGCCGCTCCACGCGGCGGACCAGTGTGTTCTGTTTGTAGAGGGAAAAGTCATGCCCCGTCTGGGCGCGCAGGAGGACACAGATCTTTTTCAGGAGGTCTTCTGCATTGTGGGTGGGGGGAGAGATCGGACGGGTCCTTTTACCGAAGGCGTGGGCTACGTAGGCGATGAGCTGGGCGGGCATCTCCGCCGGCGGCAGGACATAATCCGTAAGGCCCGTGGCGATGGCGCTCCGGGGCATACCGTCGTACTCCGTTGATTCGGGGTTCTGCACCATGACCATGCCCCCTTCGTCCTTGATCGCCCGGACGCCAAGGGTGCCGTCGCTGCCTGTGCCGGACATGATGATGCAGATGGCCCGTTCGCGCTGATCCTGGGCGAGGCTTTGGAAAAAAAAGTCAATGGGCAGGCGTCTGCCCCGGGGCGAGGTCTGTTCCAGGAGCTGGAGAGCGCCGTTCAGGAAAGCCATATCCCGGTTGGGCGGGATGATGTAGGTGCAGTTGGGCTGAACCGCCATCCCATCTGCGACTTCGTAAACCTCCATCCGCGTATAGCGCCGCATCAGTTCGGCAAGGATGCTCTTGTGGTCCGGGGCCAGGTGCTGGACGAGGATAAAGGCCATGCCGGCATCCCTGTCGGCGGGCATGGCGGAAAAGAAGGCCTCGAACGCCGCCAGCCCCCCCGCCGAGGCGCCGATGCCGACGATGGGAAAGCCCGTCTGCTCGTGGCTGAAGGTGTCTGTCTCCGGCGGCGTCTCAACCGCAGTGTCCGGAGACGTCTCAGTTATGGGGGACTGATTTGAAACCTGCTCCCCGGGATTGACGACAGGCGGCGCCTCAATAGCATTGTTATCGAGCTTTGCGTCCCCCTCCTTCTCCGGCCCCGGAGTATCTTCCTTCAATTTTATTATTTTCTTTCCGGACATGTGTAACCTCCCGATATTACACCTAATATCTGTATCATCAACATCCCTGCCCGAAGGCGGGTGCAACGAACCATTAAAATCCCCCCTTACCCCCCTTTGTCAAAGGGGGGATGGGGGGATTTTAATATAAAACAATTGGCGAATCCATCCATGAAAAGAACAGCGATTTATTGTGCCAATTAAATTGGCAATTCCACAATAAAGGACGCCCCTCCCATATTGTTATTTTCCGCCCGGATGGCGCCGCCGTGCTCAAGGATGATGCTCCTGCAGATAGACAGTCCCAGTCCCGTTCCTTTTCCCGGAGCTTTGGTGGTAAAGAAGGGATCAAATATACGGTTCAGATATCCCGACGGAATGCCCTGACCGTTGTCGGCAACAGTCAGGCGGACAGAAAGGCATTGCGAGGAATCCTCGTGATATTGGATGGTAACGATCAGTATTTTTTCCTTATTAACATCCATGTTCGCAGGGGGGATTTTCATATTAGCCGTCATCGCGTCGCAGGCGTTGAGGATAAGATGGACGAGCACCTTCACCAAGCTCTCCTTGGCCATTTTTACGGGTATGGACTTCGACGGGGGAGCATACTCGAGGCGGACGTCATCTTTTCCCCTCCGGCTCTCCGTCATTTGCAAACCTATTTCGACGACCTGGCGGAGGTCGCCGCGGATAAGCATGCCTGGTTGTTTAGGGGATGATTGCTGTAAATCCTGGCTGATCTTTACAATTCTCAGCAGCTGTTCCCGGCTGACCCGCACGTTTCTCCGGGCCGTTTCCGAAAGGCTTTCTTCTTCAAGAAACTGGAGTTGTGAGGAAATGATGCTGGCGGGATTGAGGATTTCATGGGCAACGCCGGCGGCTATGCGTCCAATCGCCGCCTCTCGTCCGTACTGGACCAGCATATCCATGGTTTCCTGCAACTGCTTCACGGTCTCGATAAGTTCCTGTTCCGCCTGCTTGCGGTCGGTGATGTCCGTAGCAATTTCCATTCGAACAATCCGACCATCAGGCCAATAAATGGCTCTGTCCCGACAATTGTACCACCGTTTGTTGACCGTGTTCTGAAATTCCCAGACAACACCCTCGGTCGGGTTCCCATCAGGACCAATGAGGTTACTATTTGTGCAAAATTCACAGGGGCCTGACTGGCCGGCCTGGATCGTCTGCCAACAGATTTTACCCTTTATGTCTCCCCAGATATTTTTCCCGTAGGTGTTAATAAAAACGATGTTATATGTTTTCATATCAATTACGTAGACGAGGGCGTCAAGACCGTTTAAAACTTGGGAGAATCTCTCATTCTCTGTTCGAAGGGTCTCCGCCTGCTTGCGGACGGTTATGTCAGTAATAACAAAACGGCACACCGGCGCCCCGGCGGCGTTCTTTGCTGCCCTCGCTGCCAGATACGCGCAGAATGAGGTCCCGTCCTTTTTCAAAATCCGCAGTTCCCACGCCTGCGGTTCATCGGCTTTATCTGAGTCTGCCAAAGGGGTTTCAAAGAGCAGCTTGAGTTGCTGGTAATATGTGTTCTGGTCTTCCCGGGGGACAAAGCGGCTAAAGGGCTTTTTGACCAGCTCACCCCGGGCCGTGCCCAGCAGGTTAGCGGCGGTGAGATTGGCTTCCATGATCAGTCCCTTTTCGCTCAAGGTCAAATAAGCCACCGGCGCCAGATCGTAGAGCTCGAAATATCTTGTCCGCGCGGCTTCAATTTCCATCTGCGCCAGGCGAAGGTCCTCATTCTGCATCTCCAGCTCGGCCTGGTGTATCCGCAGTTCGTGGAGTGCCTGCCGCGTTTCTGCGGGCGAGAGCGCCTTCAGGCTTTCCGGCATCCCCATGGTTTTTTTTCGGACAATATTCTCCGCCTGATTGCGCAAAGCCGCCGCCTGGTCTGAACGGGTCTTTTTTTCAGTCACGGCCTTGTCCCTTCAGATTATTGGTTTTAAACCACAAAAGCCACGCATGCTGCATCGTGTCAGCGTATAGACTCTCATAGATGTGGAGCGATGATAATCCTTCGTAAATACAGTAAGTTAGATTGGGGGGGGGGGGGGGTAGCTACTGCCGACGTGCAGACTGGGTCTATCATGGCAACTGTGTTTATCATGGATTACGCTAAACATTAACCCACCCGTATGATAACCAAAGATGATGAATAAAGCAAGAGAATCAGATCAGTTCATTAATACATCGAGCCTGTTTTTCCGACATATACGCCTTAACCATTTCCAGGAAATTAGTTGCCGCTTCAATCAGCGGAGTAACCTGTTCCCGTGTCAATTCGACATTCTCGCGGTAATCTCCCTGTTGCCGAAGTTCGAATGCGCGATTGATGGAACGTCCGATCGCTTCCGGGAATATGCCTTCATGTATGAATCTCAGATTGAAATATGACAGCACGCCGCTGTGTTTGGAAGATGCAAACGGTTCGTCAATCAACAGTGCCAGTATTGCGTAAAACATGCAGTAGTAAGCTCGGTTTGTCACGGCACGAAGGCTCTTTCCGCCTTCAAGAAGGAACACCGCCTCTTCGAGTGTCTCAGTTGCCTGTGTCAGGCGGTAGGCAACCAATATATTCTGCTTTTCACTTTCCGTCACAGGCGTACCCCGTCCCGCTCAATGGCCTTGAAGAGGGGCGATGCGGACATTGGACCATCTTCAAGCTCTTTGCGCCCAAATAGAACTGCTGAAATGAATACGCCGTAGCGAAGGTTTATGTCGTATAAAAGATCAAAAACCTTTTCGTAAATTGTCGGGGGTAATTCTTCCAGTTCGATCATCACGTCAATATCAGAATCTGCATCGGCAGTACCTCTGGCTTTTGAACCATAGAGGCGGAGGTCGATCAGTTGAAAGTCAAGGTTCAGCGACTGTTTAAGGTCTTTTAGCGACTGGAGCTCATAAGGTTTAAGATATGCAATTGTTCCCATAACTAACAATCATCATCAATTTATTTGTTTGATAAGGCGCTTGTTTTGACTGACGCAGTATAAGTGCCAACGGACTTGTCTGTCAAGGAAATATTCCTGGCCGAAAATGTGTGGTGTCGATGTTTGTTGTCGGGTGTGAATTGCGGTTTTTACGATTTGGGGGACTTGCTCGTTGCCCCCCTCCCCGTCATAATTATTCTTGACTTGTTTATAAGTGCAGAATAAAAATGTAACGAATAATATGTAAGTAAGGAGATACGGAAAATGTCCGTTGCTGTGAAAATTACGGAGAAAGGACAGGTCACAATTCCCCAGGAAATCCGGGACGTCCTGAAAGCCGATCTGATTTCTTTCAGCGTTGTGGACGGCGTAGTGATCGTGCGGCCCCTCAGTGACGTCGGCGGTTCCCTCCAGGCCTATGTCAAAAATGCGTCATCCACCGGTTCTTTCCGGGACCAGAAAGATGCGGCCTGGGAGGAGGCAATCCGTGAAAAAATCAATTGACGAGGGTCTGAAAAAAGCCTGGGAAAGATAATCAGTCACTTTTCCCCTTGATTCTTGGTCAAATATTTACAACAAAAACAGGGGAGGCGTCGGGGCACTCTATTTTCGAGATATATTTTGTTAAGTAGATGTATATATTGATTATATTATGAAAAAAGTCTTTACGCCCTACTGCTGCATTAGGTTCCGTTTTAGCTTAATTATATCAAATAGTTAAGACCTATCGGAGTCCGATAATTTTTTTAATCCCCCTTCAAAGACATGCATGGTTCAACTCAATTCTTTTCAAACTGAAAACCTTTTTCCCGGAATACTCTCAGGCAAGCATCAACCACATCCGCATCATAAAGCGTCCCTTTGTTGTTCTCGATCTCCGCCAGCGCCGCATCTAATCCCAAGGCGGCGCGATATGGACGATGGGAAGCCATGGATTCCACAACATCCGCCACGGCCAGTATCCGTGACCCCAGAAGGATTTCTTCCCCAACCAGGCCCTGGGGATAACCGGAACCGTCCATCCGTTCATGGTGCTCCTGAATCATCCTCGCTACAGGCCAGGGGAATTCAATGTCCTTCAAGATATCATAACCGGACTGAGCATGAGTTTTGATAAGGCTGAATTCCAATGTTGTTAATTTTTTCGGAGTACTGAGAATCTCCGCCGGAACGGATATCTTGCCCAGGTCATGGATGGAAGACGCCATACGGATTCCATCGATCCGATCTGCAGGAAGTTTCAACTCCGTTGCTATGGCCCGCGGGCCAGATCAGCCACCTTCCTTTGATGGCCTGCCGTGTAAGGATCCCTCGTTTCAACAATCCCCGCTATGGCATGAACGGTTGCCACCAAAGACTTTCTCATCCGTTCGTCCATCTCTTTCCTGGCCGTTATATCCTCATCTATCCCCTCATAATATAGGATCTTTCCTTTTTCATCACGGACCGCTTGCATGGTAATGGATACCCAGAAGACGCTCCCATCCTTCCTGTGAAACTGAGTTTCATGGTTTAGTACGGAACCTTGCTCTTCAATGATCTCCCTGAGTTTCGTACGTTCTTCGGGATTTACATAAAATTGAATGGCTACATCGGTGACATCTGCCATGAGTTCCGCGGGAGTTTTGTAGCCGCACATGTTTGCCATGGCCTGATTGGCCATGATGATTCTCCCCGCCGGTGTTGACCGATAGATACCCTCCTGGGCATTTTCAAAGATACTCCGGTATCTTTCTTCGGCCTGTTGAAGGTTTTCCTGGGTTCGTCTCCGTTCCGGATCGTCACGGATACACTCGATGGCCGCAACAATCTCTCCCCCTGCATCTCGCAGCACAGACGCTGTTGCCGACAAATGCGTTTTGCCGCCAATCAGACCGGGGGTATAGGCCTCACCGAAAAGAATGTCCCCCCTCCTCTGGATATGAGTGTAAGAATCCTCCCTTTCCGGTTCGGGATGCAGGGCCAGGTCAATCAGGATCGGCCTTCTTTCTCCGTAAAAAGGAATTGCGTATTCATAATCTCCCTTGCCGATCATTTCTGCTGCCTTGACTCCGGTAATGACCTCGATGGCCCGGTTCCAGGCAATGACTTTGCCTTCCTTGTCGATGACCAGCGTGGCATCAGGAAGAAACTCGATGATGTCGGACAGGCGCTGTTCCGAAGACAGTAGCGCCTCCGCCGCCAGCTTACGTTCGGTGATGTCGATCACGGCAACGTAGCATACGGACGCTCCGACATTGTCCAACGCAGTGGTTGCTTCCAGGTGCGCCCAGAATCCAGTACCGTCCTTTTTGACCATCCGCAGTTCGCATGTTTGCGGTGTACCCGTATCAAAGAGCTGTTTGCAATGCAGGTAGTAGATGTCCTGGTCCTCCTTGGAGATGTAGCGGCTAAAAAGCTGCTGGACAAGATCTCGTCTCGCCACATCCAGCAAGTTTGCGGCGGTGAGATTGGCCTCCA
>Ga0247840_10002945_pt1 | contig 29496 bp, 24 predicted proteins | sample LaCruzMarch2015__FD_192404 | JGI IMG/M metagenome (GOLD analysis project Ga0247840, IMG submission 192404) | Freshwater microbial communities from meromictic Lake La Cruz, Castile-La Mancha, Spain - LaCruzMarch2015_17m | ecosystem: Environmental > Aquatic > Freshwater > Lake | place: Spain...
ACCCGGAGGATGAACAGACATTGCTCTTCACCTACCCGACGGCCCTCGGTGAAATCACCGGCCGCGCGTATATCCGCCCGGTCGTAAGAATCGAATGCGGGGCTCGCTCGGATCGCTGGCCGGTCAGCAGCGGGCACGTGACTCCCTATGTCGCGGAGGCTTTTCCCGACACGCTCCCGAACGCCGGTGTTGATATTCCCGTGCTCGATATCGAGCGGACGTTTTGGGAGAAGGCATCGATTCTTTCACGCCGACGCCCACCGTCCGGCGGACAAGCCTGTTCCGGAGCGCTACTCACGGCACTATTCCGATGTGGCCGACCTGGCAAAAAGCGGCAGTGCGGCACGCGCCTTGGAGCGCGACGATTTGCGCGCCCGCGTCGTCGCGCACAAGCAGGTGTTCTTCCCGGCAGCTTGGGCGGAAATAGAAACTGCGGTTCCCGGCACTTTCCGCCTTTTGCCGCAGAGGGAGCGCGCCGCCGAAATCGCACGCGATTACGCGTCGATGCGCGAAATGTTCTTTCGAGAACCGATGTCGTGGGCGGAAATTCTTGAGGTGTTGGGCGAGCTGGAAAAGCGCATCAACAGCCCGTCACGGAGCATATAGGCTCGCAGCCAAGACCTGCATATCTGGGAAGATGCTCCCAGATGGTGACAAATGGTGACAACTCCCCTGCCGGGTTGTTCCGCTTCGTGCCGGTGGCGTGTTCCGCCGTGGTTCCGAGGAGCGGCACAACTCGGCACCAATCAACATATAATGGAATGCAAGCGCATGATCGGCAACATGTTAGGCATACTCATAACCTGAAGGTCGCGGGTTCAAATCCCGCCCACGCAAACAGTGCTCCACCAACGTCTTTAGTTGGTTTCACCAGCCCGGATTTCCCGGTCATTTTTCTTGGTGGTGCCAAAATGGTGACAAATGTGGGGATGGCTCTGCCATTCGTGTCACGGTGCTGGATCATCCAGGTCACCCGCACGGCGGACGATCTCGACGCTTCGCGCTCTGGTTTGATCACCTCCATCAGCCACCTCATCCTCGACGTCCGTTACGAGAGGGTCCGCACGGCTCCTCGCTCCGTGGGGAGGCGGTCCACCGGAAGTTCGATTCGTCGGGAGTGCGTATGTTGTCGTTTTCGCGGGCGGGCAAAATGTTCGAAGTTGCAAAATACAACAAAATCGCACACTGTGTGAGAATGTCCCCCGGTTCCACGCGCCAATCCCAGCCCCCAGCAGCGAGGCAGGCCGAGATCCGCAGGGCTCTGGCCAAGTCGTCATCGGTCTCGAGCGCCGACATGGCGCGCAGGTTGGGCGTCAGCGAGATGACCGTCCGGCGGGATCTGGAGAAACTGTCGCACAGCGCCGAGGCGAAGCGGACGCACGGGGGTGCCGTGGTGGCGGAGCGCACGATCTTCGAGTTCGCCTACCAGGAGCGTTGCCGGGTCCACGAGGCAGAGAAGAAGCTGATCGCCGCCGCGGCGCGGCGGCTGATCAAGGCGGGTCAAAGGATCATCCTCGACACGGGAACCACCACGTTGCATTTCGCCGGCCTGCTGAAGGACGCCCGCGACCTGACGGTGATCACGCCAAGTCTGGCCGTGGCGTCGGAGCTGCAATTCGCCTCGGGGGTCAGCGTGATTCTCCTGGGCGGCATGATCCACCGCGGCAGCCCGGATCTGACGGGGCCGCTGACGGAGCACTGTCTCGAGGTTTTCTCTGCGGATTGGGCTTTCCAGGGAGCGGAGGCGGTGGGGGACGACGGCACGATCTACAACATCGATCTGCAACTTGCGCAGGTTGACCGAAGGATGCGGGCCAAGGCCGATAAGTGCTGTCTCTTGGTTGACAGCTCCAAGTTCGGCCAAACCGCGCTGGTCAGCAACGGCACCTTGGAAGACTTCGATGTGGTCATCACCGAACGGGGCGCTCCCAAAGCATCTCTCAAGCTCGCGCGCACGATGGCCCGCGACGTGATTCTTGCCTGATCCAAGCCATGCCCATGAATGCCAAGACCGACAAACAATCAGCTGCCGCGAAGTTCAACTCCCTCGAATGGGGGGCCACCGACCTCCGCATGTGTCCGAAAATGGTGACGCCCGCACCCGGGCCCGAGAGCAAGGCCTGGCATGAGCGCTGCACCCGGAATTTCAAAGGCCTGAGCAGCCAGGTGAAGCTCTTTCCGGTGACCTTCGAGTCAGGCAAGGGATGCGTGTTGCGGGATGTGGACGGCAACGAATACATCGATTTCTCCTCCGGCATTTACGTGACGACGCTCGGGCACTGCCACCCGAAGATCAGCGAGGCGATCGCGAAGGCGGCCCACACTCTCATGAACGCCCACGACTTCACGACTCCGGTCAAAACCGAGTTGATGGAGAAGCTGGTGGAAGTGTTGCCGGGCGATCTGAGCGGCTTCCAGCTCTATGACTCGGGGACGGCGGCGGTCGAGGCGGGCATGCGGGTGCTGCGCGCAGCGACGGGTAAGAACGAAATGCTATCGTGCTTCTACGACTACCACGGCAAGACCTACGGGGCCGTCTCTCTCGGCCATATCCGTTCCCACGTTTACGGACGCGTCCGGGCACCCGGGGCGCACATGGTCCCGCGGCCGGATGTCTACCGGCCGATGTGGACGAAGCCGGACGGCACGATTGATACCGACGGCTACCTTGCCTTCTACAGCGAATACTTGGACAAGGCGACGGTGGGCGACGTGGCTGGGTTTGTGCTGGAGCCGATCCAAGGCTGGGGCGGTTCGGTGATGCCGCCCGACGATTTCTTCCCGAAACTGCGCCGGTTCTGCGATGACCGCGGGCTGTTGATGATGATTGATGAGGTGCTGACCAGTTGGGGACGCACGGGAAAATACCTCTGCATGGAGCACTGGGGCGTGGTGCCCGACATCGTCACGATCGGAAAGGGTTTCGGCAACGGCTTCCCGGTAACCTGCGTGGCCGTGCGCGAACCCTACAAGGAAAGCTTCGAGGCCATCTCGGCTTCCAGCAGCTACGGTGGCAACCCCATGGCCTGCGCGGCGGCGTTGGAGTCCACCAAGGTCATCCAAGAGGAGAACCTCAATGCCTGGGCCGCCCACTTGGGCGAAGTCGCGCTCAAGCGCATGCTCGAACTTCAGAGCCGCCACCCGATCGTCGGGCATGTCCGCGCGAAGGGGTGTCTCATGGGTATTGAATTGGTCAAGGACCGGGGCACGAAGGAGCCCTTTGACCAGGCCGGTGCACGGGTTTACCAGAAGGCTTTCGCCAAGGGGCTCGCCTGGATTCCGGCCGGTCACATTCTGCGCATGAGCCCGCCGATCGTGATGGATGAGGCGACGCTTCTCAAAGGCCTCGACATTATCGAGGAATCCATCGGCGAGGTCGAAAAAGAACACGGCTACGCCTGAGCTGACTCCACCTCTCGACGATGCCATGAAAACCTCGCCTGCCATCTGCTGGGCGTTGAACTCAAGGGGATGCGCGCCGCCGCCATGGACGTTGCCGTCAGCCGCGTGGCCGAAGGATTCCGCGCCCGCGGGGCCCGCCCCTGACATTGCTGCATGATGCCACAATGAGAACCATCCGCTTTGGAGTCATCGGCTGCGGCCTCATGGGACGGGAGTTCGCCAGCGCGGCGGCGCGCTGGTGTCATCTCAGTGACATGCCTGCCCGGCCGGAGATTGTGGCGGTGAGCAATCGCGGCGAAGAGCCGAGATCTTGGTTCACGCGGAATATCCCCTCGGTGCGCCAGTCCACCGGCGACTATCGGGAGTTGCTGGCCAACCCGCAGGTCGAGGCCGTCTACATCGCCGTCCCACACCACTTGCACCAGGAGATTTATTGCGCGGCGATCGAGTTCGGAAAACACGTCCTCGGCGAGAAGCCCTTCGGGATCGATCGGGCGGCCAATGAGGTCATTCTCGCATCCGCCGCACGGCACCCGGAACTTCTCGTGCGGTGCTCTTCGCAGTTTCCCTATTTTCCGGCGGTGCAGCGCATCGGACGGATGATCCAAGACCGCGCGTTCGGGACCATTCTGGAGGTCAATGCCGGGTTCCTTCATTCGAGCGATCTCAACCCGGACAAGCCGGTTAACTGGAAGCGTCGCGTGGAAACCAACGGGGCCTACGGCGTGATGGGCGATCTCGGGATGCACGTCTGCCATGTGCCCTTCCGCGCGGGCTGGCTGCCACGCAATGTGCGGGCGATTCTCTCCAACGTCGTGACCGAGCGGCCCGACGCCTCGGGCCAGCGCGTTCCCTGCGAGACATGGGACAACGCCACCCTGCTCTGCGAGGCCGAAGACCGCGCCTCCGGCTCGCTCTTCCCGCTCAGCTTGAAAACCCAGCGCATTGCTCCCGGAGAGTCGAACACGTGGTTCATTGAGATCAAGGGCATGCGGGCGTCGGCGCGTTTCTCGACCCGCAACGCCAACATCCTTGGTCTGCTGGAATACGAGGGTGGTGCGCAGGAGTGGCGAGAGATCTGCACAGGCTTCACGCCGATGTTTCCATCCATCACCGGTGACATCTTCGAGTTCGGCTTCACCGATGCCGTGCAGCAAATGTGGGCGGCCTTTGTCACCGAGTTGGCAGGAGCTCCGCTGCCGGATACGATCCTGGCCCAAGCCGCCACCCCCTGGGAGGCGAACCTCAGCCACCGTGTTTTCACCGCGGCGCTTGTTTCCGCGGAAAAAAGAACCACCGAAAACGTCTGACCATGCGCATCGACAACCACGTGCACGTCGGGGTTGACCCCCTCTTCTACCGGAACGGATGGATGCCCTATTGCCTCGATCTTCCGCGTCTGATGGGCGAGACGGCGGACAGGGGGATCGACCGGTGGGTGGTGTTTCCCTTTGTTTCCTACGTCGCCCTGGACATGAGTGCGATGCGCGCCGGGCGCATCGAACTCGCGCAGGGCGATGAAGCTGACGTTCCCTACCGCTTCGAGAACCGGCGGCTGCTCAATGATCTCGCACGTCTGGAGCCGCACCAGCGCGGGAACTTCCTGCCTTTCCTCATCGCCGATCCCGGAAGGCAGCCTTCCGAGCAGGTGCGCGAGTGGGAGACATTGGGCCGCTCGCACCGCGTCCATGGGATCAAAATCCAAGCGACCATCATCCAGTCGCCGATCACCGCTCTTCTCAAGGAAGGCTCCTGCATGCTCGATTTCGCGGCGGAGCGCAACCTGCCGCTCTTGATCCACTCCAGCATCGACCCGGCGGACCGGTGGTCGCAGTGCGAGGACATCCTCCGTGTGGTCGAATCCCGCCCCGCGGTGCGTTTCGTGCTGGCCCATTCGTGCCGGTTTCACAAGGCGAGTCTCGATCGCGTGGCGGCGACGCCCAATGCGTGGTTCGATTGTTCCGCCCATATCATCCACTGCCGCTGCGCGGTGAACGAACTGCCGGCCGTGGCGCGCCCCTCGGAGCGGTTTGCCAGCGATTTTTCGTCGCCCGCGCGGGTCCTGAGTGATCTGTTCGAGTGCTACCCGGACAAGCTCATCTGGGGGAGTGATGCGCCGTTCTATTCGTATGAGGACGAAAGAATCCAACTGCGCAGCAGCTACCGCGAGGAGGTCGGGGTGCTGGATGCCTTGAGCCCGGAAGCCCAGGACCGAGTGAGCCGTGCCAACACGCTCGCATGGCTGGGCGAACCCCAGCCCTGAGCGAGGACACCTCACCTTTCATGAAACCAAACGCATTCCACTTCGAACCCGCCAGCTTCGTTCCGTTCCGCGACAAGGAGGCTGTGGCCCGGGTGCGGGCCATCCCCCGGGAGAAACTCGATCAGCACGCCAACCCCGATTACCGGATCCGCATTCTGCCCGATGAGGAGGTCGAACGCACTTGGCTCGAGATATTGTCAAAAGTTGTGTTTCTGAGTTTTCGCGGGTGTAATTTTTGACGGGGTCAAGAGGGTTGGTTAGGCGGCTATTTCTTGGTTGGTGGCTGCCGGCATGTGCCGCCCAGCCGGGTTTGTTTTTCACTACCCCGTCAGATTCACCTGCGATCTTTTTCTCAACCACAACTTTCGGTCATACCTCACTTGGCTCGAAGACATGCTCCGGCGGTTGCGGCGCTCGTCGGAAACGGGTGAGCGCTTGGTCATGCTCATGCCCAACCCGTGGCCGAACTACGTTAAGCTGGCCGCGGTGATCAACCGCGAAGGCATCTCCCTGCGGAATGTCCACACGTTCAACCTCGACGAGTATGCGGATCAGGACGGCCGGATCGCGCCGGAGGACTGGGAGTTAGGCTTCGGCCACGCCTTCAAGAAATTCTTCATCGCGCCGATCGATCCAGAGCTGCGCCCGCCCGAGAGCCAAGTGCACCTCCTGGCGGATGAGACGCTGGCGGACTACGGCAGGATCCTCGAGGATCTCGGTGGGGCGGACATCGCCTACGTTGGTCCGGGGTGGACGGGGCATCTGGCCTTCGTGGACCCGGACGCGCCGGAGTTTGCCGCTTCCTCGCTCGAGGAGTGGAAAACGCTGGGCACACGCGTATGCACTCTGAGCCCCTTCACCATCGCGCAGAACTCGCTGCACGGCTGCTTCGGTGCCAGCGGTGATCTCACGGCGGTGCCGCCGAAGGCGGCCACGGTCGGCCCTCGGGAGATCCTCGGGGCAAAGCACCGCATCTCGTTCCACAGCATCACCGTGGGAGGCGCGTTCCAATCGTGGCAGCGCCTGACCAGTCGTCTTGTCCTGCACGGCCCGGTCACGCCGCTCGTGCCGGAATCTGTCCTGCAGACCACGCGCACCGACACGCTGGTGGCGGAAACCATCGCGGCACCCATCGAAACCCGGTGGGATCTCGGCTACTGACGTCATGGAGCACGGCGGACGAGGGGCGGAGGCGGGAACCGGTGGCGGCTTGCGCGCCGGATTCGGGCGGCGCGACATCACGCCGTCGAAGCCGTGCTTTGTCGTTGGCTATCCGCACGCGGACCGCATCTCGACGGGAGTGCATGATCCGCTCTTTGCGTCGGCGGTTTGTCTGGAATACGGCGGGTCCGCGGTCCTTCTGATTTCGTTGGATGTCCTGTTTGTCTCCGCGGAGTGGACGCGGGATTCCCGGGAGGTCATCAGCCGCCGCACCGGAATCCCGGGCGAAGCCATCCTCTTCGGCGCGACGCACACCCATTCCGGCCCGCACACGGCCGAGGTGATGGCGTGGAGGGAGGACCCGGTGGTGCCGCCCGTCGATCCGACCCTCCTTGCCTTCATGCGCGAGCAAGCGTTGGCCGCGGCGGTCGATGCGTGGACGTCGAGAGAACCGGCCGAGGCCGCGTGGTGCCGGGCGGATGTTCGGGGCTTGGCCGGCGGAAACCGCATCGATCCCGAAGGAGCCGAAGACCCGGAAGCCGGGCTGCTGCTGATCCGGCGGGAGAAAGACGCCGGACCGCTTTGCGTGGTTTCGGTTTATGGCATGCACCCGACGGTGCTGCACGAGGACTCGACACTCTTCAGCAGCGACTTCATCGCGTTTGCGCGCCGGACCGTCGAGGATGCGATGGACGGCGCGGGATTGGTTTATCTGAACGGGGTTTGTGGCGATCAAAGCCCGAGACGCGTGGTCAAGGCGCAAACTTTTGCCGAGGCCGAACGTATCGGCCGTGCGTTGGGTGAAAGGTTTGTTGCTGCCTTGAAGGAAGCGGCGCCTTTCGCCCGGGATTTCCCCATCGCCCATGCGGTCCACTCCCTCCATGTCGAAGGCAAGTGTTTCCCTGCGGTCGAAGAGGCCGAGGCCAGGCTCACCCAGACTCGTCGGCGATTCGATCAACTCCGCACCGAAGGGGCGCCGACCAGCACGTTGCGCACCGCGGAATGCACGGTTTTCGGAGCAGAGGAGGTCCTTACTCTGGCCAAAGCCGAGAGGTCGGGTGAGGCCGCTTCGCTGCGCGAAAGTTATGGACGCGTGGAGATCCAGGCCCTGCGTCTGGGCGACTCCTTTGTCGCCGCGTGGCCCGGCGAGTTTTTTGTCGAGTATGGATTGGATTTGAAGCGCCGCGCCCGAGCGCGGGTCTTTGTCGCCACCATCTGCAACGGTGAACTGCAGGGCTACGTGGTCACGCCCGCGGCCGAGGCGGTCGGAGGCTATGAGGCCCAGATGAGCCTGTTGCCTGCCTCGGCGGGTGCCGCCGTGGTGGAGGGCACCCTCGCGCTGCTACGGGAGATGCCATGATCCTCGCCGCCGACCTTGGATCGACCAACCTGAAGACCGCGGTCTTCACGCTCCAAGGCCAGCGTCTCGGCGAAGGTTCAAGCCCTCTGCCCTACGAGCTTCACACCAGCGATGTGGCGGAGCTTTGCCCGTCGGCGGTGGGGGAAGCGTTTGACGAGGCCGTGCGGGAAGCCATCCGCTCGGCGGCAATCAACCCGGACGCTGTCGTCTGCACCTCGTTCACCAGCCAGGCGCAGACGTTCTGCGTCTGCGATGCGCAGGGGGTGCCCTGCGGACCTTTCATCGGATGGGCGGACAACCGCGCTTGCGAGGAGGCCGTGATTCTCCAAAAGGAACTCGGGGGCGAATTTCATCGACTGGCGGGGTGGCCGGAAGTCCAACCGGGGCTTCTTCTGGCCAAGGCGCTTTGGTGGAGGAAGCGCCACGGGCTGGCGCCGGATCAGCGGCTGGTTTCCCTGCCTTCGTTTCTTGCCATGCGTCTCGGGGCACCGCTCGTCACGGATCGCAACCTCGCGGCCATGACGGGATGTTACAACATCCCGGACGATCGATGGTGGACCACGGCCCTGGTGGCCGCCGGGCTCTCCGCTGCGCACCTCGGCCGGGTGGTCGCCGTTGGAGAGCAGGTGCCCATTGCGTCGAACCCGCCAAGCCATCTACTGCCGGCCCTGCGCACCATTGTCATGGCCGGAAACGATCACACGGCTGGGGCCGTCGGCTGCGGTTGCACCGCCGGTCGCTCCATCCTCACACTCGGGACCGCCGGTGTGTTTTACCGCCATGCCGGGATGGGGCCCGGGCCGTTTTCTCCCGATGGCTTGTGGGGACCTTACCCGCTCGGGGGCTGCTACGAACTGCGCGTCACCCCGCACGCGTGCGCCGCGCTCGACTGGGCCGATGAGCTTCTGTTCGGATCCGTCAACAGCCCCCGGTTTGTCGAAGCGGCGAGCCGGGCACCCGAGGGTTGCGGCGGCGTGGTGTTCGATCCCGCCAAGTGGGGATCGCCGGAGGCTTGGAGTGGTGGCGGAAGTCAGGAATGCAAAGCCCGGGCCGTGCTCGAGGGTGTCGCGAGGGAGTTGACAGGCCTTGTGGGACCGTTTCCGGACGCTGACGCGGGCGAAATCGTGATTTTGGGCGGCGGCAGCCGGCTCACCTTGTGGGTGGAGATGCTGGAGAGGATGTTTGGTGGCCCGTTGTCGCGCGCGGAAACCGACGGCCTTTACGGGGCGGCGCTCCTCGCAGGAATGAGAAGCGAACGCTGAGCTTCAAGCTGCGGCTGCTCGATTGGGCAAAACCAGCAGGCACGCGGCAGGCCTGGTGTCATGCCTTCGGACGTTTTGCTGCTTCACGTGGGCAAAGCAGGTGGAAGCATGAAGCAGTGGGCGGAGCGGATCATCTCCACCAGCTTCTTGACCGCACCGGCAGGATGACTCACATTGCACCGGATGGTTACCATAGGCTGCTGCCGAACGCACCCTCATGGCCAGCCAGCGCATCACCGGCAGGGCCGGCATGTCGCGCGCGATTGCAGTCTTCTGTCGGCGTGCCTCTTCGGTCATGAGTGACTCCTTGCACAAGATCCATGGTCTGCTCGCCGACAAGGCTCCTGTTCGCTGGCTCTTCTGCGGCGACAGCATCACGCATGGCTTCCGTCACACCTGGGGCCACCGGGATTACACCCAGCACTTCGCGGAACGGGTGCGATCCGAAATGTGGCGTCGCAGGGACATCATCATCAACTCGGCTATCAGCGGCAACACGTCCAGGGAGGTGCTGGCCGATTTCGAGTGGCGGGTGCTCCAGTTCCGGCCGCACGTGGTGTTTCTCATGATCGGCATGAATGACTGCGCCCAATCCAGGAAGATGAGCGTGCGGGAGTTCACTTCGAACCTCGGGGAGTTCGCCCGGCGGGTGCAGGAGGATGCTGGCAGTCTGCTTGTCCTGCAGACTTCTCCCCCGATCATCAAGGGAACGACTCCGGATCGCGAAGGCACGTTCCCGGAGTTCATGGATGCTGTCCGTTCCGTGGCGAAGTCTCATGGCGCGGTGTTGGTGGACCATGCAGAGCATTGGGATCGGCTGGCCGAAAAGCACGCGCTCTGGATGTCCGATTCGTATCATCCGGGTCCGTATGGGCATGTGGTCCTGGCCCGCAGCATCTTCGACCGGCTGGGCATTCATGATCCGGAGAGCAACACCGGTCGCTTGTTTGTCCCTTAGATTCCGGGATTGACCAACCTCAAGATGTCAAACACCCGCGAGCACGCAGAACGCGAAAAAGATTGGAGGCCGGGCCCGCGGCGGGCGGCCTTGGTCGGGGTGGGTGGCTACGGCGGCAATCACTTGGCACTGATCCGCGAGTTGGAGGCACAGGGGTTGGTCCGGTTGGTCGCCGTGGCAGACCCTTTCGAGGAGCGCATGGCGGATGTATCGGCGGAGCTGAGGCAATCAGGCGTTGTCTGGTATCGCGAACACGCGGCGATGCTCAAGGCGGAGAACGCGTTGGATCTGGTGGTTGTGGCAACGCCCATCCCGCTGCACGAGCAGATGACGCTGGACGTTTTGCAAGGCAGCGCCGCGAGGGTGCTGCTCGAGAAGCCTGCGGTGCCCACCCTCCGGCAGTTGGACCGATTGCTGGCCGCGGATGTCGACTCGCGGGTGCGGGTTGGTTTCCAGAATCTCCACTTGCCCCAGGTGCAGCGCTTGCGGGAGTGGATCCAAGATGGCGAGTTGGGCCACGTCTCCGAAGTGACCCTGGTGGCGGGATGGCCGCGGAACGATGACTATTTCACGCGAAGCCCGTGGGCTGGTCGCATGAGCCTTGATGGGGTGATGGTTTACGACGGGCCAGCCACGAACGCCCTTTCGCATCTTCTCAACAATGTCTGTTACCTTTTGGGCGGCGGGTCGGATCGACCCTTCGGGCGGGTGGATGAAGTCAACGGTTGGCTGGCCCGGGCCAGAGACATGGAGTCCTATGACACCTTCCATTCGGAGTGCCTCATCTCGGGTGTGCGGGTGCGCGCGTTGCTCAGCCATGCCGTGGCCGCCCATGTGCCCTATGCGGTCAAGGTGAGCGGCGATGTGGCCACGGCCGTCCTTTCCGAAGAGGAGCCCTTCCTGCGAAGAAGCGACCGCTGTTCCGGAGAGTCCTTCCTGGAGAAAGGGCAGCCCAGCATGGAGATGTATTCCGGACTGCTGGGCTCCGAGGATGACTTCGCGGTGCTGCCCGGAAGGCTCGAGGATGTGCGAGGCTACACGGAATGGACGGAGGCCGTTCGCCTGGCCGGACCGATCCGGGATTTCTCCGCTGCACAATGCTGGAAAACGGGCGCTGGCGTGGTGGCGGTTCGAGGCATGGAACAGGCGCTTGGCTCGTTTCTCGAGGGGGGTTTGCCTCCAGACCCGGGCTAGGCTGCCGCCTGCATCCAGAACGGACTTGGCCGCGCTTCAGGCCCGCAGGTCAATCGCACGTTTTTCCTTGATCGATTGCTCCGCGGCCAGAACGACCCGCAGGCTCTCCACCGCGGATTCCAGATGGCCGTCGAGGTTCTCCTCACCGCTGATGGCCCCGAGGAAAAAGTCTCGCTCCAGATCGCAGAGTTCCTGATGTCCGGGTTCGGAGGTCGTGCTGATGATTTCGTCCGGCTTGGAAAACCTCCCATCCGCACCTCGTTCCGAGGAGTGAACCCGGAGGGCGCTGGTCTTGGTGTGGGACTCGATGTCGGCGGATCGGACTTGCTGGTCCTCGTGCCCGACGATCGTGACCGATCCCCCTGGCCCCACCGCATCTTTCACAAAAGAAGCCGTTTCGCTCATCATCGGTCCCCAGCCCGCCTCATACCAGCCGACCGAGCCGTCTGCAAAAACGATTTGCAGTTGGCCGTAATTCATCATCCCGGCGGGCAATTCCTCGCTCAGCCTCGCCCCGATGGCGTGGACGCGAACGGGTTTCGATCCGGTCATGCGGCACATCACTTCGACATAATGCACGCCGCAGTCCGCGATCGGGGAAAGTGACTGCATGATGTTCTTGTGGCTCTCCCATTCCGGCCCGGAGCTTTGCTGGTTGAGGTTCATGCGCATCACCAGCGGCTTGCCAAGGAGGCGCGCCCGGCTGACAAAGAGGTTCCAGGCCGGGTGCTGCTGGAGGATATAACCGACCACCAGTTTGCGTCCGGCTTCCTGCGCTGTGGCCACCAGTTTCTCCGCCTCTGTGACCGTGGTGGCCAGGGGCTTCTCGACGAAGACATGGCATCCGCGCTTTAGCGCTTCCATGGTGATGGCGGCGTGGGTGTCGGGGTATGTCGCCACGCAGACAGCGTCAGGAGTTGTCTTGTCGAGCGCCTCAACGTAGTCCGCGAATTCGGCAACCCCTCCCAGCTTCGCGGAGAGAGCAGCGCGCGAGGCGGGGCCGCGGCTCACCACCCCGACAACTTCGAAGCGGGGGCTATTGTGGTATGCGGTGGCATGGGAAGCCCCCATGTTGCCGCAGCCGATCACCAGAGTCTTCAGAACAGTCTGCATCCACAAAATGTCTTACGCCCCATAACGGGGGTCAATGAAACAGTTGTTCGGATTCCGATTCTGTCTCAAATATTTTCACCCCGTCCTGCGCTGAATTGGTCCTTTTTCCCTTTGCAGCACGGCATTTTCAGTCTGTGCCAAAACAGGTTGCCTTCCTCGTGGGATGGGGTATTTATGTGGCAGCAATGTCACTTGCGCCTCAATCTGTTTCAATACGCTGCTCGGCAGGCTTCTCTCTCGTTGAGGTCACCATCGCGCTGGGCTTGGCCGCTTTCGCCATGGTTTCCGTCTTGGGAGCATTGCAGTCAGGCCTGACCGTCTTGAGGGATTCGCTGGACCAAGTCAGCGAGACCAATCTCCTGCGAGAGGTTGCCGCCTTGGCCTCGCGCTCGTCCCTTAGCGAGTTGTCGCAGCGGGCCGGATTATACGGCTTCTTCGACGAGCAGGGACTTCCGATCCAGGAGGCTGCGGACGCGCGGTTCAAGGTTGAGTTGGATGTGCAGGATGCGCTCTTGCCCGGGCAGGCAACTTCTTCGGCCGGGGCGAGAGTAGTGTTGGTGAAAATCACCCGTCAACCCTCGGCACCCGGCGCCGCGAACCGGATGACCATCAGGCCGTTGTATGTCGCAGACTCGGGCTTTTGACTCGTGGCCTGCACCCGGTGCCTGCCACATCAAGCGAGATCGCCGTCGGCGCGCGGGGTTCACTCTGCTGGAGATTCTTGTTGCCTCCGCCGTCTTGGCTCTTCTCGTGCTTGGATTGGTCTCGGTCACAGGCCAGTCGGGACAGGCTGTGCGTGCCGCGACGGGCAAGATCGAGGCGTCCCAAAGCGCAAGGGCTGGATTCGACTTGCTGGCCAGGAATCTTGGCCAGGCAACCCTCAATACCTATTGGCGTGCCGACAATCCGGACAGTCCTCGCCGCTACCTGCGCAGTTCGGATCTCCACTTCGTCATCCAGCAGGCTGGGGTGAACGGGATCGGTTTCCCGGGGACCGGGCAGGCGGTCTTCTTCCAGGCACCTTTGGGGTATACCGGGGATGCCGCCTCCTACGGTGGGCTGCCTTCGCTGCTGAACACCGTCGGCTATTACGTTGACTTTCGTCCTGAAGATTTACCTCCTCTGCCCAATGCCCCGGCTCCGAGGTGGCGCTTCCGACTCATGCAAATGCTGGCACCTGCCGAGCGGATGAAGGCGTTTGCCTCCCGCGATGGGGGTGATTCCTTCGGATGGTTCAGCCCCGGCGTGTATAACGATTATGTGCAACCCGTCGCAGATAACGTCATTGCCCTGGTGCTGCGGGCCAGCCGGCCGACTGGCGAAGACATTCCCGGGCTCGGTGGCAAGTTCGCCTATGACTCAAGGCTGGATGCCAACGCAACCCCGCAACCGGTCACCGCCCACCAGATGCCCTCCGCAGTCGAGGTTGCCATGGTCTCTATCGCCGAGGAATCCGCCAACCGGCTCGCTGGCGGCGGGTCATCTCCACCTGCCGTCATCGTTTCGGCGCTGCAAGGGCTTTTTCAGAACACGGCTTCCATCGATGACGATCTGGGCGAACTGGACAAGCGCCTGTCCGCTGCGGGAATCCGCTTTCGCACCTACCGGACGTCCGTGCCCATCCTGGAGTCGCGTTGGTCGGAGAACTAGCGATGAGGAAAGCTTCTGCCTTCACCTTGCTGGAACTACTGATCGTGGTGTCTCTCATCGCGATCTTTGCCAGCTTGGTCGTGCCCCCGGTGGTGAGTCTGGTGCAGGGCCGGAGCATTGAGTTGGCCGGTGCGTTGGTTGCTGATGCCGTGTCCACGGCGCGCCAGGAGGCCACGGCGGGGAATCGGACTGTTGAGTTGCGGCTTTACCGCTCCCCGAGCGGATCGGGAGACTGGCAGGCCTTGCAACTCTGGGCGGCTCGGGGTTCGAACGAACTGCCGGTGACCAGACTCCAGAAGCTTCCGGAAGGCGTGGCCGTTTGGCTGCCGCATTCGCCCCTCGTCACCACGCTCTTGACCAATTCCGCCTTCCGTGTGGTCGGAACGACCAACCCGGCTCTGAGCAGCGGAAGCGTGGATTACGTCTCCGTGCAATTTCGGGCCTCAGGCTCGCTGGATGGAAGCGTCTCCACCAACAGCAACTTCATCACGTTGGTGGCCCGGAATGACACGAACTCGTCCTCACCAGCCAATTACGCCGCGGTGTTGATCAACCCGGCCACCGGCAAGGCCACCATCATCCGCCCTTGAGAACGAAGCTTTGCAGGTGCGCACGATCATCTCCGTCGGACGTCGGCGGCCGGGCGGAATCGCGGGGAGCCGCTCTTGTGATTGTGCTCTCCTTTCTGGTTCTCCTGCTTGCGTTGGTGGTCTTGCTCTTGTCCCGCGCAGGAACTGAGCGCCGAGGGTCCTCCTCGTTCACCGCCGGGACGCATGCCCGCCAGTTGGCGGATTTTGCAGTCAACGTCGTGCAGGGCCAGATCCAGACAGCGACATCAGGGGGAATCACCAACGCCTGGGCGTCGCAACCCGGCATGATCCGGACTTACAATTCCCAAGGCAACCTTGCCGCCGCTTACAAACTCTATTCGGCCGAGAGCATGGTCGCCGGAGCCGTCAACCTGACCAACGACTTGCCCCCGGCCAACTGGAAGGCGTCCGTCGGTGTCTGGGCGGACCTCAACGATCCGGTCAATCTGCCGTATTCATTGGGCGGATCACCAACCACCAACCGGGCGCTGGTCTATCCCATCCTTGATCCGCGCGCTTCCAACACGATCGGGACCGTCAATCCCGTCGCGGGTTTCAGCATCTCGAATGCGCCGGGTGGCGCGGTCGCCGGTGCCGCGGCGGCCCCGGGAAACAATCCGGCTCCCATGCCCGTCCGGTGGCTTTATGTGCTGCAGAACGGACGCCTTGCCGTGCCCACCGGTCAGTCCGGCAGCGTGGTCTCCTTCTCCGGTGCTGATCAACCCAGCGCGACCAACCCGATTGTCGGGCGCGTCGCTTTCTGGACCGACGATGAGAGCTGCAAGGTCAACCTGAACACGTCGGGCGAGGGGACTTATTGGGACACGCCCCGGCTCACGAGCACCGACGACGTGCGCATGGCCTTCTACCAGCCGACGCGAAACGAATGGCAGAGGTATCCCGGGCATCCCGGGACCACCAGTCTGTCTGCGGTCTTCCCGTGGGCCAATCTACCGGCTTTGGCCAACGGCACGCAGTTCGAACTCGTTGATCCCGCCGCCCGCCAAGCACGCGAGGCGGTGCGCCGCGCGACCGAGTTGAGCCCGGTCTACCGCTTCGGAGGCTCCGAGGCGGGAACACGCGCGTGGCTGTATCCCATGGGATCAGCCGCTGATGAATTTTTCGCCGCCTCGACGAACGGCCGTCCGCTCAAGCGGCTCTACGCTTCCGTGGACGAGCTGATTTTTGACGATGACATAAATGCGTCATCGCCGACACGCACCTCGACCAACATGCTCTTCCAGACCAGCCTGCCGGTCGCGCGAGAGTTGGTTGAGAGCCGCCGGTTTTTCCTGACGGCCCACAGCCGCGCCCCCGAAACTAGCCTCTTCAATCTGCCGCGGATCGCCATCTGGCCGGTCTTCAAGCTCAACGGAACCAACTTCAATACCAGCCGCACCACCGCATTTGACCGGCAGATCGCGCGCTGCGCGACGATCAACAACAGGCCCTATTTCTTCCAGCGGGAAGATTCCACCTCGGCCAACGATCTTTCCAGCACCGCCCGCAACGTTGAGTTGCTCGATTTCCTCGACCAGCTCACTTCACGCGCTGTGCCGGGATTCGGCGCGGCTTTTTCCGGAAAGTATGCCGAGCAGGACCGCCGCCAGCTTCTGGTCTCGATCTACGATTACATCCGCAGCGCGAACTTGTTCGACGAGTATCTTTACGCGGCCAGTCCCTCCCAACGAACTTCCACCAACCCGGCCGACCAGTGGGCGTTCACGGCGAACTTCCGCACGAACGCGGGCCAAGCCTTCAATTTCGCTCCGCCGGGACACGGCCTGGTCGTTCCCTCCATCCGCAACTGGGGCGGCCAGACCTACCGCGGCTTCGGGCGTTTTCCGAGCGTTTCCGAGTTCGGCTTGCATCTCATCGCCACGGCCGATGGGTCGGCCGGCACCACGAATGCCCCGATCAATCCGCCGGGCGTGGATGCGCAGACTCTGGACACCTGGCGGAGAAGCAATGATCCCCTGCGAAATCGGACGCTGGGTGCCACCAACGCGGCGCCGCTTGGGACGAATGAAGTGTCCGTGCAGGCGATGCCGATCGTGGAGTTGTTCGACCCGATGCAGGGATTCACGCAGGTCAGCTTCCGTGGCGCGGTGAGGATATCGGGGCTGGCAAACCTAAGGATCAATGGCCAACAACTTTATGCCACCAACGCGGTGACCGTCAACTTGGGGGACACCACTTCGCAAATGAACCAGACCTTCGATTACTTCGCAGGTTCGGGGTTCCTCGGTTTCCGCTATTTCGCCGCCAGCGCCCGCACCAATCTCGGCGGCAACTCTGTTGTCGTCAGCCGGACGCTCCGCGTGCCCAAGGGGAGCGCGCTCGCCTTCTCCGGAGGAGCCATCACGCTCGAAATCCTAGGAGCGGCCCCCGCCTCCGCGGTTTTGCAGCGGATCAACCTAGAATTGCCGTCCGCAGACTGGCCCGTGCCCAATTTGGTGACCGCGAACGTCGGTGCAGTTTTGCCAAGCAACTTCCAAGGACCGGACGCTGTGCAAATCTCCCCTCTCTTGGGGCTGACCTTGGCAACTCAGCCTTATCCGACGTATAGCATCGCGCCCTCTTCCTTCGTGATGCCGCCGGAAAGGTTCTGGGCCTTCGGAAATGGCCAGTTGGCCTACAACACGGATTTCGTCGGTGGAACCGGCAGTGTGAACGAGCCATCCGGAGGGGGGCGCCTCAACTTGCTGACCGCATTTGGCGATTCCACGCGTCGATGGCATTACATGGGCATTCCTGCCGCGCAGGGATCGGGGGCGCATATCGTTGATGGCGCGGATGTCGTGCGCACCGTCTATCCGGCGCACGGAGATTTCCGCCTGATCAACGGGCAGTTCGAGGTCCCCGCCTCGCTTTGGACCAATTCATGGAATCCGGGAAACATGCTTTCCCACATGCTGCGTGAATCCGGCTCCACCGGCCACGTCCCCGGCTTCCGTGCGCAGCCCGGTTATGCCAACACCTCCGGCATGGGGAGCTCGGGTCCCAGCCAGTTCCGCTCCAGCGATTTGCCCGAGGCCTTCAACGCGGGCAACGGCGTGGCCACGGGCGACTGGGACAGCGGGTTTTCCGTGGCGCCCGACGGACCGTTCATCAACAAGCCCGACGAAGGCAACACCTTCAAAGGTTGGGAGGAGGACAGGGCGGGTTATTCCGGTTACTTGGGTTTCGTGCCCTATTTCTTCCGCTATGCGCTGCAATACGGGGGGTTCGCGACGTTTTCCTCGCCAAATCGCATCATGCCTTCACCGGGCGTCTTCGGGTCTTTGCCGACTATGTTGAAGTCTGGCACTCCATGGCAGACCTTGCTTTTTCGACCACAGGCAGGGCATCCGGGGCAGGCGTCCCCGGCGGATCATCTCTTGATGGACCTCTTTTGGATGCCGGTGGTCGAACCTTATGCCATCAGTGAACCATTTTCCACGGCGGGCAAGGTCAACCTCAACTACCAAATCCTGCCCTTCACCTACATCGAGCGTTCCACGGGCCTGCAAGCCGTGCTGGTCAACGAGAGACTGGGAGCCGTGCCGAATGGCCACGCCCCCCGGCACAAGGTGTCGTCGATTGTCAACATGGACAACAACGGCCCCGTGGACGCCGCGGACTCCACGGTCCGGGCGGTGGGGAGCACCCGCCGTCCTCTCAACATTCCGGCCGTTCTGCGGCAGTTCCAAAGACGGTTCGACGGCGGTGACATTTTCCGCTCGGCCACGGATATTTGCAGCATTCACATGGTTCCCGTCGGTGAGAACCCGGCCGCGGGGGCCGAGGATGCGTGGGCCACGAGCTTCTGGAACAACAACCGGCTGACTGGCGAAAACATCCGGGAGCGGATTTACACGACGGTGTATCCGCGGGTCACCACCAAATCCAACACCTTCACCGTGCATGTGCGTGCGCAGGCCCTCAAGCAGGGAGGCGGCAGCAACCCGGGGACTTGGGATGAGGCCCGGGGAACCGTGGCGGGCGAATACCGCGGTTCCACCACGCTTGAGCGCTACATCGATCCCAACAACCCCGCCATACCGGACTACGCGGTGGGCTTCGCGGCCGGAGCAGCATCGCTCGACTCCTTCTACCGCTGGCGCGTGGTGCAAAACAGGCAGTTCGCTCCTTGAGCAAACATCCCGCTTATGACGATGCGAAAAACGTGCGGAGAGGTGCTGATGCACATCAATTTTGCGGAGCAAGGGTCCACTCTGGACGAGGCCATGAGCTGGGCTCGGGCCTGCGGCTATGACGGCGTCGAGGTCAGGCGGCGCGATTTGTTCGGAGGGTTGACGGATGCGGATTACCTCGATGCGCTGTGCCGCGCGTTCGATCGGTCGGCCCTCGAGTCGGTGGTGATCGGTGCCCCGGGAGTGGATCTTCTGCAGAAAGACGAGTCCTCCTACCAGAGGGAGATGGAGGTGGCATTGGATTTTTACGGCCAGGCGGTGCGGCGGTTGCCGGTGGTGGCCATAAATTTTCTCACCGGAGAATTGCGGCACCCCGATCCTTCGGTTCATCTGCACGACTGGCACCTGCATGGTTCCGCTTTGGCCGGCGAGGAGGACTGGACCCGGTTGGTGCGCCGGGCCCAGAGCGTCGCCCATCGCTACGGCGATTTGAATCTCCCGGTCGGCGTGGAGTCGCACATGCGTTACGTGCATGACACCTTGGAGGCCACGGTGCGTTTTCTCGATCAAGTCGGCTCGCCGCACATCGGGGCCACACTCGATGCGGGCAACATTCTGGCCATGGCGGATCCGCCATCCTTGCCGGAGATGCTGGAAGCGCTGGCTGCCCGCACGACGATCGCCCACCTCAAGAACTTCTACCGCACGTTCCACGGGCAAGTCTTCATGTCGCGTCTGAGGGACGGGGACGTGAATCATCGTCAATTGGTTGGCGGACTTCTCCGGGCCGGTTTCCGCGGCCCTTGGGTGATCGAGGCTCCCGGTGCCGGCGACCGGCTGTCGTGGGCGGCGGAGGATCTGCGATACGTCTTGGAGTTGTTCGCCCAGCTCGGCCCGAGCGGAGACGCCTCCGGGCAGTGACCTCAGGGGAGGGGTTCTCCTCCACGCGACTCGAGAACGGCCGTCGTCAGGGCGCGCAGCACTTGGAGGCCTCGGCGGTATTGCTCGGAGACGCCCACGGTGCCGCTGTTGACCTCGTAGAGCAGCGCCGACGTTCCGAAAGCTCGGGCCAAGGCATAGTCCACCATGCCGGGGAGATTTTCCCCCACTTCTCCGAAGTGGCCTGAGTGGCCCGGGGTGTCGAAGAGAAAGCGTTCGAGGATGGCTTGGCGGTAACGGGCGTGCGGCGACCGGGCATCCGAATCCGGAAACGGGGGATTGAAGTAGATACCGTCCGCGGGCAAGTCACCGAAAGCCCGCCAACCGAGATAGCCGTGAAAGTGCAGGAACACCTCCGGCTTCTCGTTCCGCAGCCATTCCCAGAGCAGGCGGTTCTCGGTGTAAAGAGGAGCCTCTCCCCTCAGCACGCCGCCAAAGTCCAGGCTGTTGTTCACCTCGAACTGCTCTGCCCCCGCGCCACTGCGTCCGAGCACGTTGCCGTCGGGGTTCAACATGGGCACCAACGAGAACGTGAAGGCCTTGCGCAGGCGCGCGGCCTCCGCGGCTGAGGACAGCAGGAAGTCCACGATGCACTTGGTCGCCCACACTCCGCTGTGCTCCGAGGCGTGCTGTCCGGCCAGCACGACGAGTCTCACCGGCCCATCGCCAATTGTGACCAAAGGTATCTCACGCTTCTCGAAACTCGCCCCCAAGCTAGAAACAGTCAGGGTTTCGCACGTCGAGTCCTTCAAACCTTGCACCCACTTAAGGAAATCCGAGTAGCGGAAGGGCGGATTCGTCGCCACCTGGAACCTCGCGCCCGGCCCCAAGGGAATCCGCAAAGAGATCCGGTCGGGCAGGAAATCAACCGATTGTTCCCAGGTGTGCCGGAGCGGAATCCAGCGCTGCCAATTCCGGGCCGAATACCAAATGTTGGATGGAAAATGACCAAGAAAATGACTCGAAGCGCCCAAGGCAGGGTCGGGAAAAACATCCACGCGCAAATCAGCCGGACTTTCTCCATCAAGGTTTTCCGCCTCGAAGCAGAAGAACTTGTTGTAGCCGAAAGAGTCTCCGACCGTGTCGATCTCCCAGTGGTTCTCGCTTATCTGACGCGCGGTGCCGCTGCCGCATTCGAAGTCAGTGGTCAGTGTCATGAACAAACCTGCGGATCCTTGGCAGGAATGACACAGTAGGCTACACACTGTTGCAAGCCATTTCAAAACGATGTCCTGGGAGCAGCCGTGGGGTGTTCGTCCAACCGGCCATCTCTCCGTGCTTTTGCCTTCCGTGATCAAACCCCGTCTGCATCCGACCGTCTCTTCCGGGCGCATCGGCGATCCGAATGGTGCCGTTTGGTGGAAGGGGGCGTTCCATCTTTTTCACCAGCAGAACACGACCGACCCCCGCGGCGGTGCGTCAAGTTGGGGGCACCTCACCAGCACGGACCTTGCGCACTGGGTGCGGCATCCCACCGCCCTCGAGCCGCGGGCCGATTTCGGCGAAGAACACATCTTCTCCGGCTCGGCCCGCGAGCTGCCGGACGGCCGGCTCGGGCTGCTCTTCACGGTCATTTACGGCGGGGGCAGGCTGCCGGAGCAGCACTTGGCTGTGGCGGACTTGGATGGCGCGGGTAACTTGGTTGTGGACCGGACGCCGGGCGCGGTGATGACCAGCGGGTTGCACGGCGGCTTGGACGTCGAGCAATGGCGCGATCCTTTTCTTCTCGAGGAGCGTGGATCGGTCTTCGCCGTCACGGGGGGCAGCATCGTGCGGGAAGGCGAGCCGCGTGGGTCTGTGCTGCTCTACCGCTGCCACGACCGTTGGTTGCGGGAATGGACCTTCGAGGGGGTCCTCTTCCAGCATCCGGAGCCAGCCGCATGGAACATTGAATGTCCGAACTTTTTCCCACTTGCCGACGCATGGGTCCTCCTCATTTCGCCCCACGACTGCCCGCAATACTTCGTCGGTGCGTGGGACCATGGCACCAATCTCTTCCAGCCGGTGCGCACGGACACGCTGGATTCCGGCGCCTTGTATGCCACGCAGATCCTGCGCGCTCCGGGTGAGGGCCAGGCTGACATCCTTCTCGGGTGGATCCGCACGCTGCCCGTCGGGGCCAGCGAGGGTTGGAGTGGATGCCATGCTTTCCCCCGGAGATTGTCACTCTCGCCCAGCAAGACACTGCGCCAGACCGTGGATCCGTCCGTCCGCCAATTCCGTGCCGGCGCGCTACCGGAAAAGTTTTCCGGGCAGGCAGGGGACGCCGGAATCGAAGCGTGGTTCGACGAGACGGCCGGCGAGTTCGTCGAGTTGGAGGTTGGTTTGGGGCTCGAGCAATGTGGCGGGTTCGACCTTCACTGGGGCAGCGAGGCGGGATCGATCAACTTTCACTTCGACAAGGGCAAGGGGTTGCTCTGGGTCGATGGCCGGAAGCGCTGGACCGGACCGGGCCGCAGCTGCATCCGCCTGAGGGTTTTCCTGGACCGCTGCGCCCTCGAAATCTTCGAGGAGGAAAGCGGCACGGCGTGGACTCTGGTCAAACCGGAGCTGACCGCTGCCCGGCGGGAAATGAGAGGGAAAGCGCTGGGCGGAACTCTCCGTTGGGAGGCGTCAGCTTGGCGTCTCGAGCCGGCTGGCAAATAGGCTGGTCCCCAATCTTGCCGACGCTTCGTTGTTTCAACTGCTTGGGATCTGCTCCATAATCTGTTGCATGTCGCGTTCTTCCGATGTCCGCGCGGTTGCCGTGGAACTCTACCTCTTGCCGGTGACCACGCGGGTTCCGCTCAAGTTCGGCACCTCCGTGGTTCAGCAAGTATCCGTGGCCCGGGTCAAGGTCTGCGTGGAGGACCGCAGGGGCAATCCTGCGGAGGGGTGGGGTGAGACGCCGCTGAGCGTGGCTTGGGGGTGGCCGAGTGACTGCGACTACGGCGAGCGTCAGGCGCGTGTGGAGTCGTTGGCCCGGGTGTTGACCAAAGCTTGGGTTGACTTCGGCGAGTATGGACATCCCTTGGAACTGGGGCAGGCTTTTCTCCGCCACGAACTGCCGCGGCTGCTGCGCGAGCACAACCACGCTCATCCGGGTGCGGAAGGCATGCCGTGGCTGGCGGCGTTGATCACGAGTTCAGCCTTCGACCTCGCCCTGCACGACGCGTTCGGCCAATTGCACCAAAAGCCCGTCTATGCGCTCTACGGCGAGGATTGGCTCGGGAGCGATTTGGGCAACTTCCTCGAGCCCGCCAGCGGCTGCGCCGTCGCTTCATTCCATGGGCTCCGCCCCGATGTCTTCCTGGTGCCGCAGCCTGCGCAACACCTGCCCGCGTGGCATCTGGTCGGGGGCCTCGACCCGCTCTCCCCCGCCGATCTGTCGGGGGATGAGCCGCGCGACGGCTACCCGGTCTTGTTGGCCGACTGGATCGCTCGCGACGGCCTGAAGTGTCTCAAGATCAAGCTGCGGGGCAATGATCCGGAATGGGACCATGCCCGCATGGTGGAGGTTGGCCGTCTGGGGCTGGCCTGCGGCGTCGAGTGGTTTTCCGCAGACTTCAATTGCACTGCACCCGATGCCGCGGCGGTAAACGACGCGTTGGATCGTTTGCTTCGCGAGGCACCGGACGTTTTCGCGCGCCTGCTTTACGTGGAGCAACCCTTCCCCTACGACCTGCATGCCAACGCGTGGGATGTGCGGTCCGTCAGCGCCCGGAAACCTTTGTTCATGGACGAGAGTGCGCATGATTGGGAGATGATCAGGATGGGGCGCGATCTGGGATGGTCGGGCGTCGCCCTCAAGACCTGCAAAACGCAGACCGGTGCCATCCTTTCCGCTTGCTGGGCCAAGGCCCACGGCATGCCGTTGATGGTGCAGGATCTGACCAACCCGATGCTTTCAATGATGCCGCATGTCCAGTTGGCTGCGCAGGTTGGAACGATCATGGGCGTTGAAACCAACGCGCCCCAATTCTACCCGGAGGCATCGAAGCCGGAGGCCGAGATTCATCCGCGGCTCTACCGCCGCGAGAATGGTGTCGTGTCCCTGGAAACGCTGGGGCCGATCGGATTCGGCTACCGACTCGGGGAAATTTGCAGGGAACTCCCTCCGCCCGCGGCCATCGCCGGGTGATCCGGCTGCCTTGTTGGTGGCCTCTGTCCTGCGGGAGCCCATCGAGGCCACGGGTTCGGCGAATTCAGTCAGAGCATGAACTTTGAGGGGCGGCTGGTGACAGATTCTCCCGGAAAACTCCTCCGCATGGGCGCGGTTCGTCGGTGCGCAGCGGGGCAGCACGTGAAATCTGTCCACGGCGGGATGAGGTCAGGACGGCATTATCCCAAGACTTCTTCGAAGGCCTCGGCCAGCGACTCCGCAATGTATTCCACATCATCGTCGCTGAACCGTATGCCCATCGGGAGGGCGAGCATGCGATCGGCCAGGCTGTTGATCCTCGGAAAATCCTCCGCATGGTATCCGAGGGCCGGCCAATTAGGGAATGAGGAGAGCGGATTGGTGCCCGGCCGGGTGGCTGCCCTCAGCCGGATGTAGTCGCGCGCGCAGTGGGAGTAGGTGCCGGTGCGCTTCTCGCAATCAACTCCGCGGCGCTTGATCGCCTCGCGCAGGGCGGCGGTTGTCTCCACTTTCTCCGGCCAGAAATAACTTTCGATCCCGAGATCACCTTGGGGGTCGGGGATGTGGCGGAAAGTCAATTGCTCCGGGCGTCCGACCCGCTCCCAAATGCGGGCGGTCATGGCGCGGCAGCGGGCGATGTAGCGGTCGAGCTTGCGCAATTGGGCCAGAGCCACCGCGGCGTTCAACTCGGTGACACGATGCTGTGCTCCCGCAAAGCCGGGCAGCGACGGCGCGCCCAGTTGGGCGGCGTGCATTGGACGCAAAAGCCCCAAGTCGTGGGCCCGGCAGGCGCGTTCGAAAAGAACGGGATCGTCCATCAGGACCATTCCTCCTTCGCCCGAGGTCATGATCTTGTTGGTCTGGAAGCTGTAGGTGCCGATGTCGCCCATCGAGCCCACGCGTTTGCCGCGGTAGCTGGCACCGCAACTGCTGGCACAGTCCTCGATGACCCGCAGATCGCGCTTTCCCGCGGCTTCTAGGACGGCATCCATTGCCGCAGCCACGCCTTGGTAGTGGACCACGATCACCGCCTTCGTGCGGGGACTGGCCAGGCGCAAGATCTCGGCCGGGTCCATGCTCAGGCTGAGGTCCATGTCGGCAAACACGGGCGTGGCACCGCAACGGAGCACGGCGGTGGCGCATGAAATCCACGAATAGACGGGAACAATCACCTCGTCGCCGGGGCCGATCTGCAGGGCATCAAGCGCCACGGAAAGGGCGGCTGTTCCGCTGGTAACCGCGAGGCCGTAACGCCGCCCCATCTTCGTGCGGAACTCCCTCTCCAGCGTCTGCGCCATGAGCGGCGGTTCCTCCGGATCCACGGCGTAATACCGGTTGAGGAGGCCCCGGTCGATGACCTCATTGACGAGCGCTCTCTCCTCCTCGCCGACATCGAGCCATCCAATGCCGGCTTGCGGGAGCTTGCGCAGGGTCGCTTGTTCTACCACCGCGGGGGATGACATGGTGTCTTCAGTCGTGCGCAGCCTGCCGCCTGCTAAGAACCAACGTGGCTCGGACTTGCGCTCTCGTCTTCGGCCGGTGCGGCGCAAGGTGTCGGGTTGTTCGTGATGCCGAGATCGGGGAACTCCTCCCGCAAGGTTTCAACCAAGTCGGCGGTGGCCGGAAAGGACTCACGGAAACTCACCCCGGAGGGGAGCACGACGCCGGGAAGAACCAAACCCGGCTGGGCCGCCATTTGCAGGAGCATCTCAGCGGCACGCCTGCCGAGCGCTTCCATGGGTTGGTCGATGGTTGTGAGTGAGGGGCGGGTCAGGGCGGCGAAATCCAATCCGGTCGTTCCCACCACGACCACTTGATCAGGGCAGCGCAGGCCGTGCTCATGCAAGGCTTGGATGGCCCCGATAGCCAGGTAGTCGCCGGCGGCAAAGACCGCCTGGGGTGGTGTGCTGGTGCGTTGGAGATAGTCCTTCATTGCGCCCCAGCCGAATTTCCGCGGACTGCCCGCCGCATAACCAAAGCCCAGGGCGTTGGGGAGGCGTCCCGTGGTCTCGGCGAAGCCGCTGCAGAATCCCTCGAGGCACTGCCGCTCCGAAGGAAGTTGATGGAAGTCTCCGTAAAGATAGACCACGTGATCGAGCCCGCACGTTCCGAACGCGACGCCCGCGATCCGGCCGATTTCCCGGAAGTTCGTCGAGACAAAGTTGGTCGTCGTTGCGTTGTCCGGGATGCCGATCGTGAGGCCGGGGATGCCGCGGTCTTTGAGCCACGCGCGGAAAGGTTCCAGACCCGGCTGGGCGAACATGAGCACCCCGGCGGGCGGCTTCGGCATGGACTCGATAAGGCGGATCGTCTTGGTCGGCAGGGTGTGCTTATCGAGTGTGCTGGAGTCGTTGAGCAAGGAGAGACGAAGTCCTTGCTCCCCGAGGGTGCGCGAGATGGAAGACAGGATTTTGCCCGACCAGTTCTCCGGCTGTTCGAGCAAGTCCGCGGAGTCCTTGCAAAGGAATGGCAGAACAACTTCCCGCCCGCAGGCCTCGTTTTCTGGCGTGAGAATCCGTGAGGATGCAACGCGATCCGTCCGGCCCGGCGTGCACCATCCACTGCGCGGTCGGGATTGGATCAACCCTTGCTCTTGAAGCTCGGCCAGCGCGCGATGGATGGATGAGTAGGAAACGCCCAGACGCTGGCTCCACTCCCGGCAGGAGGGCAGCTTCGAACCGGGGGGGGCTTGCAGGTTTTCCAACTCTGTCCTCAATTTGCCCACGAGCCACTTTCTGACTCTTTTTTTGGAAACAGATGCGCTTGGTTGTTTCATTTTCTAGTGGTCCAGTTAGCCCGCGTGTTTCAAATTTGTCAAGGCTCAAACAGTTCGGTTGGTGTGCCTCCCGCCCAGCCGGTGCGGGATCAGAACTCCCAAGCTCCAGGCCATGGCTCCCTGTAGTGGATTTTGGCGCCATAGATGCCCGAGGCCTCAACCTCTGGCGGGGTGAGTTTGTATTGCGGCCGGCGCGGATCACTCAGCATTGGCGAGCGGAGCCGGTGGAGGATCGTTTGCGACCTGCCTCCGGCATGCGGCAGAACCTTCCCGAAATCCACGATCGGCGTGGTTGGGATCGGGACGCCGGCGCGGTTGGCGTCGAAGATCACGCGCGGGTTGCTGTAGGCGAATCCCCGGTCGGGATGGATATCCATGATGTAGAGCGGATTTCGCTCGAGGTGGTAGGGGGAAACCCCGGGGAGTCCCCCCGTCCTGCGAAGGATTCCATCGGGGCACATGAAGAGGACGGTGGGCGCGCCATTGCGTTGGTCTTGGGCCAGTTGCATCGGGACCTTCGGGCCGAAGAGATCGTCCACCCTGCCGAAGGCCACGGCATCGCCTTGGACGCGCCGCGCCATGATGATCCAGCCGCTCTTGTCTCGGGCGATGCTGCCCTCGAAGAGGCCTTGACCTAATCCGCCGAAGGGCTCGCCGGTTTCCACCCATTGGTAGCGATGCGTTGCCTGATCGTAGCGGAAGCGCAGCGGGACAACAGCCCCCTCGGTATGCACCTTGATCGACTGATGGTCCGTGGTTCCGCGCGCTCCGGGGACGTAAATGGTGTTGGCATGAACCCACTCGCTGGCTTCGGCGTTGTGCGGCACGGGCGGGGCGAAGTTAGCCACCATGCTGGCGGCCGATTCGTGCCGGCAGAACGCCGGGCCTTCCGAGTAGCCCGTTTGGCGCAGTCGGGTGGGGGGCTGAAGGATTTCAATGTCATCCCCGCTTTCGTTGAGCCGGAACTGCATCCACTCCACCCCGCGCGTGCTCTCCGTCAATTCCGGATGCTCCTGCACATAGGCCATGAATCCGGTCTGCGGATCGATCCAGCGCGCCTCCACCCTCCAGAGGACGGCAAAGAGGTTTTCGTGCGGCTGGCGACGCCCCTGGATGATCGCTCCTTTGGGGACGCCGAAGACGGTGAGATGTCCGTGCTGGCGGACGTATCTTTTCCCGTCGCCCAAGGGTTCCCAATCGTCTTGCGTGCGGCAGATCCAGCCCTCCTTGAGCACCCGCCCGTCGAAGCTGCCCTCGCGCAGTTGATACACCCCGCTCTTCTCATCGTCGTCGCCGCGTGATGCCCGGGTGGAGTAAATGATGAGGAAGCGGTCGCGGCTCAACTGGATGCCGTTGGGGTGCGCCGGATACACGCCGAGGTCCCTCCCTTCGCCCGGCAGGCTGCATTCGTGCAGGAATTTCCCTTTGTGTTCGATCCACTCGATGCTCTGCTGCATGTTGTGGAGGCGTTCTTTTTCCGCAATCCAAGGTGCTCCGGAAAGCGGGGGCAGACGTCCTCCGGTGCGCAGGCCGACCACGTGGAACTGGCAGGGGCCGCACCAGCAGTAGAACTCCAGAGGGCAGTCTTCAAGGGGCTGATCAAGCAACAGTCCTCCTGCTTCCCGTCCGTCCACCTGCATGCGGCAATCCCGGCCCGCCACGGTCAAAGCGACGCGGTGGCTTTTCCCCGGCTCGATCAGCGGGGCCGTGTCAGGGTTGCGACCTTTCCCGGGGCCGCGGATGCCGGTGAAGGTGTTCCGGTTCGAACCCAGCGAAAACTGGACGGGGCCGAGATGGCAGGACAGATCGCTGAAAGTCCCGGCGGCTGCCTCTGGTGCGATGCTCGCCTCATACTCGAGGAAAAAATTGACCGGATCGACTCGTCGGTTGAAGTAAGCTCTGAAAACTCGCTGGTCCCCACGAAGTTCGCCATCGCTGGCGCAATCTGTGCCCCGAAACACTGTCCAGTCTTTCCAAGGAAGGGGGCTTTGCGGATCGGTGTCGTATGCCATGGTTCAAAAATTGAAACAGATAGAGACACGTCTGTCCACCTAGATTCGTTGATCCCGCAGTGATACGCTCTGAATGGGGGTTAATCTGAGATCATGGCTTGACGAACTGTTGCAAAGACTGTTGCACTCTTCTTTCCGCATGAAACGCCATAAACGCCCGCACTGGCTCGGATCCGCAGCGATCGCTTCAATGATGCTTCCATGGGTGGTTCCATCCGTTGAGAGCTCGGAGGCCGAACCTTCGAGCCTTCCGGTCCTGGCGTGGACCGCAGACCACGCATCGACTTGGCGTGCTGTGCCCCGTGTTGCTGCCCCCGTGATTGAGATTGGGGCCATGGTTGACGAAGTGGCGATTGACGGAAATCTCGCCGATCCCGCTTGGTGTTCCGCGGCATCAGCCGGAGCCTTCACGTCCGCGAGAGGGCCGGGCGGAGGTGCTTTGGAGTGGGCGGATGTCAGGTTCCTCGCGACGAAGGACGGACTTGTGGTTGGTGCGCGCTTGCAGGCCCCGCCGAACGGCCCAGTGGCGGCCGTCACCAGCAACGGGGGAAGGGTCTGGC
>Ga0247840_10002946_pt1 | contig 29495 bp, 22 predicted proteins | sample LaCruzMarch2015__FD_192404 | JGI IMG/M metagenome (GOLD analysis project Ga0247840, IMG submission 192404) | Freshwater microbial communities from meromictic Lake La Cruz, Castile-La Mancha, Spain - LaCruzMarch2015_17m | ecosystem: Environmental > Aquatic > Freshwater > Lake | place: Spain...
ACGCCTGGGACTATGCCCGGGGCGGCGGGCGCGGCGGCGCGGGGCGGCTCATCGTCGAGGGCTTCATCCCCTTCGACTACGAGATCACCCTGCTCACGGTGCGCCACCGCGACGGCACCAGCTTCTGCGAGCCCATCGGGCACCGCCAGGAGGACGGCGACTATCGCGAATCCTGGCAGCCCCAGCCCATGACCGAGGCCGCCCTGGCGCGCGCCCGGGAGATTGCCGGTCAGGTGACGCAGGCCCTGGGCGGGCGCGGCATCTTCGGCGTGGAGCTGTTCGTGCGCGGCGAGGAGGTCATCTTCAGCGAGGTCTCGCCGCGCCCCCACGACACCGGCATGGTCACGCTGATCTCCCAGGACCTGTCTGAATTCGCGCTGCACGCCCGCGCCATCCTGGGCCTGCCGATCCCGGCGATCCGCCAGCTCGGCCCCGCCGCCTCCGCCGCGATCCTGGTCGAGGGCGAGTCCGACCGGCCGCGTTTCGGCAACCTCGCCGCCGCCCTGGCTGAACCGGGGACGGACCTGCGCCTCTTCGGCAAGCCCGAGGTCCGCGGGCGGCGGCGGATGGGGGTCGCCCTGGCCCGCGGGGCGGACATCGAAGAGGCCAAGGCCAAGGCACTGCGGGTCGCGGCGCAGGTGCAGGTCAGCCTCGATTGACCGGGCCGCGCCGGGCCTTCGCCGCCTGGTCGCGGTCCGCCGCCGCGCAGGACGCCGGCCGCCGCGCCGAGGCTGGCACGGGTGCGGTGCGCCGCTCTTTGTCGCCCCGCCTTCAGCGGTTAAGCCAGATTCCGGGCCGGGCGGATCAGCCGGCGACGCACCAGGAGCACCAGCAGATGCCGGACTGATCCGCCTCGCCTGGGACGGCCGCACGCTGGAGCGCTCCTTGCTGCTGCCGGGTCACGACCGCTGGTTGAACCGCGACCTGCGCGCATCCGCGGCCCTGGAATTGCTCGATGTCTGGCGGCCATCCGATCCCTTCGACGGGGACCTGCTGTTCGAGTTGCCGTTCGGCGCGGACTCCGACCCGGGTGCGTCCTGCTCTGCGCCCCGGACGCCCCGCACGACCGCCAGGCCGCGGCCCACCTGCACGACCTGCGCGCACTGCTGCAACGGCTTTGGAAGCGCCCGCCGCCCATCTTCGAGGCCGCCGACGCGGCGCAAGTCGCCGCCCAGTTGCGTGACCATTCCCCCCGGCTGGTCTACTACTACGGCCGGGTCGAACCAGTCGGTGCCGCCTGGCGCCTGTGCCTCCCCGACGGGGCGGGCGGCACCGGCCTGGACCTGACCGGCCTTGCGTCGCTGTTCTCCGCCGTGCCCCCTCCGCGCTCTTGCTCAACCTTGGCGACGGGCACCCGGACGAGGACCTGGCCCAACTGCTCCTGGACCGCACCGGTCAGCGATTGCGCCTGGCCCATGCGCGGGAAGACTTCTTCGACCGCTACGAGGACCTGCGCGTCCAGTGCTTCCTGGCCCTGGGGACGTGCGGCAACCTGGTGACGTACTTTCCCCAGCAGGTGATCAGCCATCTGCAGTTCCACACCAGGCCGGGGGTCCACGCCTACCTCTGTCCGCTGCCGGTGCGGCCCACCGACAGCACCCCGGCGGACCTGGAGCGCCGTTACCTGCAACGCTACCAGCCGGGTCCCGGTCTGGCCCTGTCCGAGGGCCTGCGGCCCCGGCAGGTCCGGCACAGCAACGAGCAACCACTCGCCGTACTCGCCTGGACCCTGGACGCGGAGTCCAGCCCCGAGCAGCGCCGCGCGGTGGCCCGCGCCATCCTCGCGTGGACCCGCGAGCGCCTGGCCGCCCCCTGCGCGCGCGACCTGCGGATCATCTCGCTCATCGCCCTGGAGACCGGGGACGCGCCCGAGCTGGACGCGCTGCGCGATGACCTGGTCGACTACGACGACTCACTCACCAGCGGCGCCGAGTACCGGCGGACCACGGCCTTCGGCTTCGAGGTCCTGGAGCCCCTGAGTGCGGTGACCAAGCCGGACCTGACCCGCTACTTCAAGTCCAAGGACTGCACCTGCCCCGAGGCCTTGCGCCCCCTGTACCCGGGGCTGCTGCTGCACGGCCGCAGGGGTTTCTGATGCCCAGCCCTGAAGGGGCCTGACATCCATCAGGGCTCAACCGTGATCGGGTCCGGCCCTCTGTCAGGCCCTTCGAGGGCTAAGTCCTGAATCACGCGCAGAACCCAGAGCGTTGCCCTGGGCTAGTATGCGACGCCCTTTCGGGACTGCGGATTCGGTTCTGCGTGCGCGAAAAATCGTCTAAACACTGTTCCCAATGCGCGTGCGCCGCGCCGCGCCGCGCCGCGCCGCGCCGCGCCGCGTCGGCGATCACTAGCGCGCTAGCGCGCACGCCGGAATCGGCGCCTATGGGTCAATCAGGGGAACGGCTGTGAAACGTATCATCAGGTCTTTGTTACGACGCGCCGGGTGGGAACTGCACCGCCGGCCCTCCCCACCGGCCAAGACGCGTACGACGATGACCGATGGCCTGGGCTGGCTCGCCGCCGACCGATTGCATTGTGCCACCGTTCTCGATGTCGGTGCATCCGATGGCCGTTGGTCAGCCGAGTGCATGGCCGCATTCCCGCAGGCACAGTATCTTCTGTTCGAGCCGCAGCCGGTGCATAACCTTCCGCTCGACGACTTTGCCGAGCGTCACAAGCCGCGGGTGCACCTAGTCAAGCAGGCGGTGGGGGCCTCGATCGGCTATACCTTCTTCGATAACTCAGACCCCTTCGGCGGGGCCTTGGCTGACTGTGAGGAAGGGGCGACCATCAAGGTGCCCATGACGACCATCGATGCCGCGGTTTCGGCCGCGGCCCTGGCGCCTCCCTATCTCCTCAAGCTCGATACCCATGGCTATGAACGCAGCATCCTGGCTGGCGCTGTCCAGACCCTCGATCACTGCGAGGCGCTCGTCATTGAGGCCTACAATCATCGGATCACCAATGAGGCATTTCTTTTCTGGGAACTGTGTTCTTTTCTCGCTGAGAAGGGGTTTCGGGTCGTGGACCTGGTGGACGTGATGCACCGGGGGTACGACGATAGCCTCTGGCAGATGGACTTGATCTTCGTCAAATCGACTTGGCCGGGTTTCGCTTATACCTCCTACGAGTAGCCCGATGCCGCCCCGGCAGTCCCGGGGTACCGTCGCAGATGCTCAGGAGTATGCGACCTGCCGGGCGATCAGCCTCTCTCGTTCCCACGCTCCCGCGTGGGAATGCCGTGCGGGCGCTCCGCGTCCAGTCTTGGCCCTGGACGCGGAGCGCCCGCACTTGCTCCCGCGCAGGAGCGTGGGAGCCGGCACGGTTTAACTTAGCGGCAGGGCCCCGGCGCCTCACTGCCGTTAAGTTAGGCGCCGCCGGCCAAGCGCTTGGAGTCCAAGGCTTCAGCCTTGGAGGGCGCCAAGGCTGAAGCCTTGGACTCCAGGTGCAGGGAACGCGGTCGGCGAGTGTGGCTTAACGTAACGGCAGTGCCTCGGCGCCTGGGAACGAGACAACGAGAGATGGGGGACGCGCGGTTTGGATATCTTCATCAGCTATGCACGCAAGGATCTGAGCCGGGTCGAGCCGCTCGTGCGGGCGCTCGAGTCCCAGGGCTATAGCGTCTGGTGGGATGCGGATCTGCGCGCCGGGCGGTGCTTCGACGAGGAGATCGAGCGGGAACTCGCCGCGGCGCGCTGCGTGTTGGTGGTCTGGACCGCGATCTCGGTGCAGCGCCGCTGGGTGCGCGCGGAGGCGGCCGAGGCCCTGGAGGCCGACAAGCTGGTACCGGTCCTGCTTGAACCGGTCAAGGTGCCGCTGCCCTTTCGGAATGTCCAGGGCGTGGACCTGGGCGCCTGGGACGACCGGCCGGAGCACGGGGCCTTCCGGCGGCTGGTGCGCGACATCGCGGCGTTGGCCGGGCCTGGCACCGGTGCGGCGGTGCCCCCGCAGACCGAGGTCCCGGCGGCGGTCATCACCCGTGAGCGCGAGCCGCTGAGTGTCTTCCAGGATCGGCTCAAAGACGGCGGCCAGGGTCCGGAGATGGTCTGGCTGCCGCCCGGGGGCTTCCTCATGGGCTCACCCGATACGGACAAGATGGCCGACGCCGACGAGCGACCCCAGCACGAGGTACGCATCGCCCGGCCCTTCGCGATCGGCCGCTTCCCCGTTACCTTCGCGGACTATGACCGGTTCTGTGCGCTCGACGGGCGGGACCAGCCCGGGGATCAGGGCTGGGGCCGTGACCGCTATCCCGTGATCAATGTCTCGTGGGAGGACGCCGTTGCCTATTGCCTCTGGCTCAGCGGGCAGACCGGCCGGACCTATCGGCTGCCGAGCGAGGCGGAGTGGGAGTATGCCTGTCGGGCGGGGACCGCGACGCGCTGGTCTTGCGGTGACGACGAACAGGCCCTCGGGGATCACGCCTGGTTCGACGGCAACTCGGGGGGCAGGCCCCACCAGGTCGGCAAAAAGCGCCATAATCCCTGTGAGATCAAGGACCTGCACGGAAACGTTTGGGAGTGGGTCCAAGATGATTGGCACGACAACTACCAGGGCGCCCCGGACGACGGGACTGCTTGGGTAACGGCTACGGGTCTAAGGCGCGTGGCGCGCGGCGGCAGCTGGTTCTTCGTTGCCAGGTACTGCCGCTCCGCGCAGCGCCTCCACTGGGAGCCTGCCAGCCGTCTCGTCAGGCTGGGCTTCCGCCTGGCTCGAGGTCCAGAACCGGCCAGCCAGCCCGGATGAAGCGCAGCGCCATCCGGGGTCAGGAAAAGGGCGGCCGGCTTGCGGTGAGCGGCCGGAATCGCTCCGTGCAGAGCGTAAGTTAATGAATCATCTGTGATAATCTGTGTTCATCTGCGCGTTTGTTGGCCAGCGGCCTGGACTTTACGCACTGGCGCGGCCGTGGTCACGGAGCTGACCGGCCGCGAGTTTGGCGACGAACTGAGCAAAGTAGCCCTGGCCGAACGCGCGGACGCGCTGTTGCGGCAACTGCAGGGTGGCCCGGGGCTCGATAATGACGATACCGGCTGGGTGCTGCGCATCAACCGCAAGGGCCGCGCCAAAATGGGGGACAACCCCGACCTGACGGCGCTCGAATCGAAGGCGGTGGCCGGGATCGAAGCGCTCGTAAGGCGGGCGGTCCTGACCGAGACCCACCCTGATCTGGCGCACCACAACCCCCAGGTGGCGGAGGTCCATCGCTTCTATGCTGCGCTGGTGGTGGACGGGGTGCTGTACCGGGTCAAGCTTACCGGTAAGACCTTCGTACCCCGGTTGGGCCAGACCAGGGTGTTGCACGCGCTGTCGGCCGTAGAAATAGAAAACGCCCCGCTGGGAACCTTGCCTGCGCATGGAACGCCAAAGGCGTCAAAGCCGCAAGCTCAACCAACCACGGGGCGCATCATCAGTATAACCGACCGGAGGTCGAGGCTTCAGCCGGTCGGCGCCGCCAGCGAGCGGAAGAAGTCCAGGTAGGCGCGGGCGGCGGGGATGAGCCGGTAGGGTTGCGCCGCCTCGCGCAGTTCGTCCCGGTCCAGGGTGTCGGCGGCGAGCCAGCGCAGACTGACATCGATGGCGTCGGTCAGGCCGTGCAGGTCGCCGAGCCGCACCAGCGGCCCCAGGCGCCCGTCGCGCAGCAGGTCGCGCACGCCGCTCGCGCAGTCGGTGGCGACCACCGGGGTGCCCAGGGCCAGGGCCTCCACCAGTGCGTTGGGCAGGCCCTCGCGGCGTGAGGAGAGCACCAGCAGGTCGGCGCGGGCGAGATAAGGGAAGGGGTTGGCGATGAAGCCGGGCAGGTCCAGGCGGTCGCTGAGGCCGAGCCCCTGGGCCAGTTCGGTGAGGTGGGGCCGCTCCTTGCCCTCGCCGATGATGATGAGCCGCGCCGCCGGCTGGTGCGCGCGGGCGAAGGCGCGCAGCAGGGTGGCGAAGTCCTTGACCCGGCGCAGCCCGCCGAGCGCGATGACGACCGGGGGCCGCCCCGGGCCCCGGGGTTGCGCGAGCCAGGGGTGGGGGCAGGGGGCGGCGGCCAGGTCCGCCAGGTCGTCCGGCAGTATCGGGTTGTGCAGGATGGCGAGGGGTACATCGGTGACCCCGAAGACCTGCCGCAGGTCCCCGGCGACCGCCGTGGAGACCGCGGTGATCCCGTCCAACTGCCGGTAGCAGTTGCCGATGCGGCGGGTCTCCCGGCGGGTCTTGAGCGGGTTCCAGCGGTGTGAGTGAAAGCGCCCGGACATCAGGGTACCGACCGCGGCGACCAGGCGCGTGGCGCCCCCGGCCTCCGGCGCGAGCCCGGTGCGCGCCGCCAGCGCGGCCAGGTCGTCGGCCAGCTTGCCGGTGACCAGGCAGTCGGGGCGCTCCTGCTGCATGAAGGCGCGCAGGAACTCGGTGCGGGGCTCGGTGACGTGCAGGACGCACAGGCCGGGCTCCGGGTCTTCCAGATACGCGTGCTGCGGGTCGCCGACCAGGAGCCAGGTCCTGACCCCCAGCCGGGCCAGTCCGCGCGCCAGGTGCGTGAGGTTGCGCTCGACCCCGCCGCCCTCGAAGTCAGTGACCACCAGGGCGATGCGCTCAGCCGACATGATCCGAGAAAGGGCAGTTATCCACAGATGAACACAGATGAACACAGATTATTCATTGACTTACGCTTGGCCGCGGACTCACCTTGCCGCTGATTGTGACACTAACGATAAGCGCATGACAATTCAAGGAACATTTGTGTTCATCTGTGTTCATCTGTGTTCATCTGTGGATTTTAGGATGTTGATCTCGCCCGCGGACCCCAGCATCAGGGCGAGATAACGATCGGCGTTGCGCTGCGCCTCGTAGCGCTCGCCGCCCTGGCGCAGGGTGGCGGCCGGGAGCGGGTCGGCCAGGGTCCGGGCCATGGCGTCGGCGAGTGCCCGCGGGTCGCCGGGCGGGACCAGGGGGCCGAAGCGCCCGTCGGCCAGGATCTCCCGCGGGCCGGCGCCGCACTCGGTGCTGACGACCGGGGTGCCGAGTGCGAGCGATTCGATCAGGACCGTCGGCAGGGCGTCCCAGAACGAGGACAGCACCACCAGGTCGGCCCGGCGCAGATAGGGATAGGGGTTGGCCGCCCAGCCGGGCATGTCGACCGATTCGGTGAGCCCCAAATCGGCGCGGACGGACTCGATCTGCGGGCGCAGGCGCCCGTCGCCGATGATCAGGAGGCGGCAGTCAAGTCCCGCGCGCAGACGGGCGAAGGCGTGCAGGAGGGTGGGCAGGTCCTTCTCCACCTCCAGCCGGCCGGCGAAGACCAGGACCGGGGGGCGCGCCCCGGACGGGTCCGCGCGGAACCAGGGGTGGTCGATCGGCGCCTGGGCCAGTTCCAGCATCCGCGCCGTGACGATGGGGTTGGGGATGGTCGTCACCGGGGCCGCGGCCCCCAGGAGGGCGTGCAGGTCCTGCGCGGTGTCCTGCGAGATCGCAACAAGGCCGCGGTTGCGGCGGTACCAGTGCAGGACCTCGGCGCGCCGGCGGCGGCCCTTCCAGCCCTTGAGATGGTCGAGCTTGACACTCATGCGCCCGTGCACCGTGACGAACACGGGGGTGCCGGTGCCGGCCAGGCGCGCCGCCTTGAGGGTGAAGACATCCTCGCGGATGCGGTGGGTGAGGACCGCCGCCGGGCGGTGTTGGCGCAGATACAGGGCCATGGCCGGGACCCGGGTCCAGGGGCCCATGCGGCCCATGGCGAGCACCCGCACCTGGGGGTCGGTGGCCTCGGGGAGGGGGGCGCGGGAGGCGGTGATCAGCAGGTCCGTGGGGGTGCCGCGGGCGACGAAGCCGTTGGCCAGGCTGGCGGCGATCTTGGCGGTGCTGCCGCCGTCGAAGGGGCCGCAGTAGATGGCCAGGCGCGGGGGCTCGGTCATGATCCGCCGGACCGCTGCCCGGCGCCCCCGGGGCGCAGTTGGAAGCTGTAGAGGATGCCGAGGAAGAGGATGAAGAAGAACCGCAGATCCAGGTTCATCAGGCGGAAGTCGTAGAGACAATAGAGCAGCAGCATGACGGCGCCCAGGGTCAGGAAGGCGCGCAGGTCCGGTGCCGCCCGGGGGTCGGACCACAGGGTGCGGTAGGCGCGCCCCAGGACCGCGAGCAGCGCGGCGGCGATGAGGACGCCGACCAGGCCGAAGCGGGCCAGGGTCTCGATCGCCGCGCTGTGCAGGTGGGAGGCGGCCGGGGCATGGGCCAGTTGGTAGTCGGAGACCGTCAGGATCCGTCTTGGGATCAGGAACTCGGTGGTGCTGGTCCCCGGGCCGAAGCCCAGCAGCGGGCGCGCGCGGAAGGCCTGGAGCCCGACCTGCGCCAGATTGAGTCGGATGGCGACGGACGCCGCCTCGTGGTAGCTCAGCTCGCCCTGGCTGCCGCGGGTGAGTTCGCGGAAATCCGCCAATTGACGGCCCCTGGTGGTCCACAGCAGGGTCCCGGCCAGGGCGACGAACAGCAGCGCGGAGGCCAGGGCCAGGCGTGCCTGCCGCGGCACCCGCCCGTCCTGCTGCCCTGGGTTGAGCCATTGCAGCAGGGCGTAGGACACCCCGACGACGGCAAGCCCAACCGCCGCCCCCCGGGACTGGGTAACCACCAGCAATACCAGCAGGAAGGCGAGCCCCAGGACCCAAAGTCCCCACCCGAGCAGGGGCCGCGCCCGCCCGCCGATGCGGATCCTGGTGATCCGGGCGCGGAACAGAAAGAGCCCGACCAGCATCACCGAGGCGATGAAGGCGAGCCCCAGGGCGGCATAGCCGAAGTGGTAGCGCATCCCGGCCAGCACCTGCGGTGTCAGGGACCAGTCGGTCTTGTGCAGGACCCCGAACACCAGCCCCAGGAAGGCCGCCCCCAGCAGCGGCCAGACCTGATCGGGGTCGCGGCGCAGCCACCAGGCGGGGATGACGAAGAGCAAGGGTGTCACCCAGGCCGAGACCGCCCGCCACTGGTCCACGGCGGTATCCGGGAACAGCCAGGCGGCGCGCAACGCCAGCGCGCTGGTGACGGCCAGCACCCCGAGGACCAGCAGCAGGGCCGGCTCCCGGCGCAGTTGCCGCCAGTGGCCGGGGACCTCGGTCAGGAACAGCGCGGCGAGCAGCGCGAGCGCGATGTTGGCCGGCGCCGTAAGCGACCAGGCGCAGAAGGCGAAGATCAGCAGCAGGACCCGGGCAATCGCGGGCTTGCGGGTCAGGATGGGACTGAAGGTCATGCGTGGCGGCTCGTGGTGGGGAACCACCGGCGGCGGTGGGGCTTGGTCTCTTGACCTGCAGGGTCGGGCGTGGCTGGCGGCGCTTCACCGGGTTTGGCCGGGGCCTGGTGCCATGGTAAAGCAAAGCGTGCCTGACTTGCCGGGGAACAGATCCCCCTGGCCGCCGCCGGGGCGGCCGAGCTGGGCGGCGGTCGAACACGATTTCCTTGTCGTCACTCCGGTCCTGATGACCTTGACCGGACTTACGATGAAGGCCCCGGCAGAGTACAGAAAATGGTCTATCCTTTGGTTGGCAACGATCCGGTCGGTACCACCGCGGAACGACCGTAACTCAAGTTGGAGAGGGCTGATGAAACTGTCAACGCTGGCGCTCGCCTGGTGTCTGGCCGTGATATCCCAAAGTACCTGGGCATCGCCATTCTATTGTCGAAATGTGCTGGTATATACCGGCGACACCATGCAACAGGTTTATGACAAATGCGGGGAACCTTATCAGCGCGACAGCCGTGTCGAATATCGAAGAATGATCCTGAACTGGGTGCCCTCGCGCGAAGCGATATTGCAGGATCGGGGGATAACCTACCTGCCTGATGTGGGTTACGTCCACGATGAACCGATCAACATCGATGAATGGGTCTATAACTTCGGTCCCAGCAGTTTCATGCAGTTTCTGCATTTCGTGAATGGCAAGCTGACTGATATCAAGGATTTGGGGTATGGCAAGTGATGGGGCCGCGGTGCGGGCCTCAGGCGGCCCCCGGTCCATGTTCAGGTCCATGTTCACCCCACTCTGATCGTCTCCCCATACCCGGTCATCTCCAGATACCCCCGCCCGACCTCCCGGCCATCCTCCTGCGCCCGCACCGCGCCTTCCCAATAGACGGTGCCGGTGGAGCGGCGGCTGTCGAGTTCCTGATCGTCCATGAGGGGTGCGAGGTGCAGGGTCCGGGTACCTAGGCGCACCCGCCACTCGACCGGGTAGTCGATGCCGGTGCGCGGCGAGCGCCAGCGGCGCAACGGCTCGAAGGCGACGGCATCCGGCGCCAGTGCCTCGGCAGCCCCCCCCGCCGGTCTTAGCGTGGCGGCGGACCAGATGGACTGACCCGCGGCGCCGCGCATCCGAAAGGCCATCAGGGCGCTGCCGTCAGCGAGGTTCAGGGCCATCCAGTCCCAGCCCTTGGCGCCGGGGGGCAGGTACTCGCTCGACCATTCGTGGTCCAGCCAGGCCAGCCCGGTCACGGCCTGACGGCGGCCGTCCAGCGTCACGGTGCCGCTGACCTGCAGGTGCGGGCGGCTGTAGTAGTAGCTGGCATTGCTGGGATCGGGGGCCTTGCGGCTGAACCCGGCGGTGCCGTTGAGCATGGGCGGGCCGTCCGGGATCAGCGTCAGGTCATAGCCGAACCCCTCGCCGTCGATCCGCGCCCGATAGCCGTCCGCGTCCTGCTCGAAGCGCCAGTCGCCGACCCAGACCCCGGTCTGTCCGGTATCGCACCCGGCACGGCCCAAGGCCACCCGGGCGGCGCGCTGGTCGTGGCGCAGACGCCCCAGACGCGGGTCGGCGATGGCCGCGTGGGCGAGGATCAACTGGCGGGGCGCGAAGGCGCTTGGGTTGTGTTCCCCGATACCGGTGCGCACGCGAAAGAAGGTGCTCTGGAAGCCCAGGGGGCTGCCGTCCGGCAAGGTCAGCCAGCCGGTGGCGTACCACCACTCGGTGCGAAAACCAGGGTGGGCGCCGTGGTCCGAGGGGAAGCTCAGGGTGCGGTCGGGGACTACCGGGTCGAATACGACCGGCGGGGCCTGAGCCGGCTCCGGGGCCCGATTCGACTCCCGGGCCTGGTCCGGCGCCGCCGCGGCCCGCAGGACGGGCAGGCTGGCAAGCGTAATGAGAAAGGCGCGTCGATTCATCGCTACCAATCCTCCCTGACCGCCAGCACCGCCTCCTGCCGCATCGCCTGGCGGCCCGCGAGCACCGCGGCCAGGGCCGCCAGGGCGGTCAGGGCGGCGGCGAACCAGGCAAGCGACCCCCAGGGGACCCGCAGGTCCATGCTCCAGTGGAAGCTCTGCCGATTGACGACCTCGATCAGCACCAGGCCGATGGCCCCGCCCGCCAGCAGGCCGCCGAGCACCCCGACCCCGGCCGCCAGGGCGCCCTCCAGGGCGAGCATCCAGCCGATCTGGCGTCGCGTCAGGCCCAGGTGGCGCAACATGCCGAATTCGCGCCGCCGCGCCGCCGCCAGCGCCGCAAAGCTGGCCGCCACCCCCGCCAGGCCGATGCCCACCGCGACCGCCTCCAGCAGATAGGTGACGGCAAAGGTGCGATCGAAGATGCGCAGCGTGATGCCGCGGATCAGCCCCGGCTGGGCGGTCTCCAGCGCGCCCGGCCCGGCCGCGGCCTTGAGCGCCTCGGCCACCTGATCCGCCGCGGCACCGGGGGCCAGGTCGATGGCCGCATCGCTCGCCAGGGGATCGCCGGTGAGACGCCGATAGTCCGCCAGGTCGATCATCACCGCCCCGGTCTGGCGCGCATAGTCGCGCCAGACACCGGCCACCCGCAGGGCGACCGGCCGCCCGGCCAGCGGCACCTCCACCCGTTGGCCGGGGCGCCAGCCGTAGAGGTCCTGCACCGCCTCGGAGACCCAGATGGCCGGCTCGCCGCCGCCGGGTCGGGCCGCCCCGACCAGGGGCAGTTCGTGCCCGTCGGCCGACACCGGCCTGGCCAGCAAGGCGACCGGCGCCCGTCCGGGCGCCAGGCGCAGGCTGTCGTGGCGCGTGAAACGCACCTCCCCGACGCCGGGCACGGCCCTGATCCGCGCCTGCAGTGCCTCGTCCAGATAGCCGCTGGTCTGGACCTTGCCGGGGCGCAGGTAGAGGTCCGCGGGCAGGACCTGGTCCAGCCACTCGTCGACCGAACCGCGGAAGGAGGCGACCATGATCGCCATCGCCGCCGCCAGCGCGACGCTGGTCAGGACCCCGGCCGCCGCCACCACCGCGTGCCCGGGTGCAGCCCCGAGCCTGGCCGCAGCGAGTCGCGCCGACACCGGGCCGCGCCGCGGCAGCAGCCGGGCGACGCCAGCGGCCAGCACCGGCAACAGCATCACGGCCCCCGCCAGCAGGCACACGACGGCCAGATAGCCGCCCAGCGGCAGCCCGTTCACGGGCGCGATCCAGCAGGCGGGGAGGCTCGCCGCCACCAGGGCTAGCCCCAGACGCGGGTGCCCGTGACCGCCCAGCAGCGCCGCCTCGTCGCCCGCCTTGAGCGCCTGGGCCGGCGACACCGTGGCCGCCTCGCGCGCCGGCAGCCAGGCGCCCGCGACGCCGGCCAGCACGCCCAGCGCGACATAGAGGGCCGTGACCCCCGGCTGGAACTGGAGCCGCGGCGTCAGCCCGGAAAAATACCCGGCGCCCAGGTCCCCGCCCAGGACCTCCAGCAGCCCCCAGGCCAGCCCATGACCCAGGGCCACGCCAAGCAGCCCCCCCGCCAGCCCCACCAGCGCGCCCTCCGCCACCAGCCAGGCGAAGAGGTCGCGCCGCGCCAGGCCGATGGCGCGCAGAAAGGCAAACTCGGTGCGGCGGCGCACCACCGAGAGTGCCTGGGCCGAGAAGACGAGGAAGCCGCCGGTCAGGAGCGCGATGGCCGCGAGCATGGTCAGATTGACCCGATAGGCGCGCGACAGGTTGGCCGCCTGGTCCTCCGCGACCCTGGGTTCCTCGATCAGCACCCCGGCCGGCAGCATGGCCTGCAGGGCGGCCTGCGCCGCGCCCGGTACCACCGACTCGGCCAGCCGCAGGTCGATGCGCGTGAGCAGTCCGAGCTTGGCGAACCGCGCCTGCACGGCGGCGATGTCCATCACCGCCAGTCGGCGATGGTCCGGGCTGCCCGGCAGGTCGCCCGCGATGCGGACCTCCAGAGACTCGGTACCGGCGTGCAACTGGAGCCGCTCGCCGGCCGCAAGACCCAGGGCGTCCTGGGCCGCCGCGCTGAGAAAGAGGCTGTCCTCCGCCAGCGTGGTGAGCGACCCCGCGTCCCTGCCCGCATCCGCAGCGGCTGTTTCCGCCGGCCGGGGCAGCAGGGCCGGCGTGACGGGCGCCAACCGGAACACGTCGACCCCGAGTAATTGCAGCGACTCCAGCCGCCCGAGGAGCTGCGCCTCCACCTCGACCACCGGGCTCGCCTCCGCGACCTCGGGGCGGGCGGCGAGCCGGGCATAGAGGGCCTCGTCGAAGCCCCCGCGCGGTCCCACCACCTGCAGGTCCGCCTCACCGGCCATGGTGCGCAGGCCGCGGCCGAATTCGGTCAGCGCCGCCTCGTGGACCGCCTGCACCGCCATGCCCAGCGCGACCCCCAGGACGATGGCGATCAGCGAGAACAGGGTCGCCACCCGCCGCCGGGCGAGCGAGCCGAGAAAGACCGGCGCCAGCCTCACCCGCAGAGACCCGCGGCGGTCAGGTGCAGCACCCGGTCGGCGGTCTTGGCCCCCGCCGGCGAGTGGGTCACCAGGATGCCGATCGCGCCCGCCCCGCGGATGCGCGCGGCGAGGAGCGCGAGCACCATCGCCGCGTTGGCCGGGTCCAGGTTGCCGGTCGGCTCGTCGGCCAGCACCAGGCGCGGGCCATGGACCAGCGCGCGCGCAATCGCCACCCGTTGCAGCTCACCGCCGGACAGCTCCCGCGGCCAACTCCCAGCGCGCCCGCCCAGGCCCACGGCCTCCAGGAGCTGCTGCGCCGGCCCGTCCGCCGCCGCGCCGCTGAACCCCTTGAGCCACAGCGGCAGGGCCACGTTCTGCAGCACCGTGAGGTGGGGCAGCACATGGAAGGCCTGGAACACGAAGCCCAGCTTGTCGCGCCGCAGCCGCGTCAGTGCATCCTCATCGAGGTCGGCATAGTCGGCCCCGTCGAGTGCCAGCCGCCCGCCGTCGGGCCGGTCCAGCCCGGCGATCAGGTTGAGCAGGGTCGACTTGCCGACCCCGGACTCGCCGACGACGGCCACATACTCGCCCGGGCGCAGGCGCAGCGAGAGGTCCTGCAGCACGCGGCGGCCGTTGAACTGGCGGGAGAGGTTGGCGATTTCGAGCATGGGCGGGTCAGTAGTCGATCTCAGGTCAGTTTCACTCTCCCCCACATGGGGGCGATCGTGCATCCGGGAAGGCAAACGATCCTGTGCGGGTCGGAGCATGGGAATGGCTCTCACGGAGACGCAGAGATCACGAAGAAGAAGCTCCGCGGTGCCGGCGAAACCCCGCGCGGATCCGGCCGGCGCTCGGTCCGCACAGCGGACGCGACGAAACCGCGAAGGGCGCCGCCGGACGCCGACCGCGAAGCGGCCTTGACGCCCCAGGCCCACGCCCTGAAACTCCAATTCCGATGCAGCTTCCGCGATCACACGGGCGCCACCAACTTTCCTCGGAGCCACCATGGCACTACACGAAATCTCGATAAGGGTCAGCGACGAAGCAGCCCGCGCCTATCAATCCGCCTCACCGCGGGATCGCCGCAAGCTGGACGCACTCTTGACTTTGCGGCTGACCGAGGCGACCCGTCGCGGGCGCTCCCTTGAGGATGTCATGGACGATATGGGCCACCGGGCGCGCGAGCGCGGTCTCACCCCGGAGCTGCTGGACGAGATCCTGAGTGGCAATGACTGAGTTGCGCTGTGTGATGGACACCAATGTCCTGATCAGCGCCGCCCTGTTTGCCGACTCTCAGCCCGGGCGGGCGCTGCGGCTGATGCTGCGCCGCGGGGTATTGCTGGCGTCCCCCGAGACGCTCACCGAGCTCGCCGAAGTCCTCGGTCGCCGCAAGCTCGACCGCTACCTCACCTGGGAAGAGCGCGAGACCTTCCTGCAAGTCTTGGCCGATCGCACAGAAATGATCGAGCCCAGCATACGGTTGGCCGTCTGTCGTGATCCCGATGACGACAAGATCCTGGAGTTGGCGGTCGCCGGGGGCGCTGCGGCGATCGTTGTCGGCGATTCGGACCTTCTCGTTCTGTCCCCTTTCCGCGGTATCCCCATCCTCTCGCCGAGGGCCTTCTTGGATCGTTACGCCGATGTCAATCAATGCGAGTCCGTGACGGCTGGCATCCATCAGACGCGCCTTGCCTGAGCGCAACAGACCCGCAAACTCCTTCGCATCGGGCGGCTCGGACTTCAGCGGCCTTCCGGGGCCACACAGGTTGTCAAACGCCGAGGGCCTCTTGGTCTCCGATCAGCCATATCTTGGGCTGCGACAGCACACGCGTGACAAAGGCGTTATCCTCGCTCAACCGCGCGGCCAGGGCCGCGCGCGATAAGATCGTCGGGTTCACCGTCCGGCCCAGACGGACGCTTGCGCTCTCCAGCGCACCATAGGCTTCGGCGTAGCTCAGCGTGTCGCTGACCAACATCAGATCGATATCGCTGGTCGCGGTGTCCTGCCGTTTGGCCACCGACCCGAACACAAAGGCCGCATCGATTCGCGCCGCTAAGGGCTGTAAGGCCAAGCGCAGTGGCTCCGCCAGGCCGACCGTCTTCTGGGCGAGCCCGCACAGCTCTGCGAATACGGGAGAGTCCGGGTTGGCCTGGTAATGCTTGCGGTTGCCGACAGGGCGGACGCTCAGCAGCCCGCTGTGGGCCAGGCGCGCCAACTCGCGCTGCACGGCGCCCGAGCCGCAGCCCGCCAAGCCGATCAGTTCCGTGGCGTAAAAACTCCGATCAGGCTGGCCGAACAAGAGCCCCAGTACCCGCTGTTGGGTGCCGGTGAACAGTGCGTCGGCAAGGCCTGCGCCGCGCGGCGCGGGTGGCGATTTCAAGGCGGCTGAAGGTTTTGTGCCCATATTGGGTATGAGCATACCCAAAACAGGTATGCAGCAACAAGACCCTGGCTGCGATTTGTCTGAGAAATGCTTAACAATTAGGTCCCGTAGGGTCCGCTGTGCGGACCGAGCACCGCTCGAGTGCCTACATGCTTGAGTTGCGCACTGGACCGGGGTAGCCTCTGTGTCCACCGCTGCCGAGGAGGACGCCATGCGGAATCCCGATATGTATCAGCGGACTCTTCTGCGTCGGCATCTACGCGGCGATGCATTGCCGGAGGCGGCCAGTGGAGGCGCTGAAGCTCAAGACCATCAATGACCTGCTCCTATCCCCGGACGAGCGGGTGGAGTTGATCGGCGGGGAGATCCTGCGCCGGCCGATGGCGCGGTTTGCCCATGGGCGCGCGCAGAACCGCACGGCACTCGCGCTTGGGCCCTTCGACGCGGGCGACGGAAATGGCGGCGGCTGGTGGTTCGCCACCGAGATAAGCGTCGCTTACGAGGCCCACGAGTGCCCGTCCCACGACCTTGCCGGCTGGCGCCGGGAGCGGTTGCCGCAGCTTCCGGACGGGGGCATCGACCTGCCACCCGACTGGGTCTGCGAGGTCGTCTCGCCCGGGCACGAGAAGAAGGACACACTGGTCCTGCCGCTGTTGTTGAAGCGCCATCGCGTGCCCCATTACTGGCTGATCTGGCCCGAGGAGCGGGTGCTGGTCGCCTATACGCTCAGCGCAGGCGACTGGCGCACGAGCGTTACGCTGAAAGGTCAGGGTCGTGCCCGCATCCCACCCTTCGAGGCTGTCGAATTGGAACTGGACGCACTGCTTGGTGGCGGATGACAGGGCCGCGCCCCTGGCCCGCCGGCCCCGGCGCCCAGGCACGGGACCGAAGGGCGCGGCGGCGGGCGGTGTCGGCGACTGCATCGCCTGGCCGTCGGGCGCGCTGTGCCGATGCAGCGGTGTTGTGTTGCGGCGATGAGGGGTGCGGGTCGCTGCGTGCGGGCGAACGGCCGCGATCCCGATTGGCTTCCGGGCGGGTATTCGGTTGGTTCCGGTCGGTAATCTGTGGTACGTGCCCTATTCCCATAGCCCAAGACCGGGGGATGCAACAATGCGAGAACTGACCCCGAAACCGCGGAATTCCCTTGTCCCCGGAATTCTGCATTGCTAACGTTCCGCTCAGGCTCAACAGTCTACTCGGATGCCTTGCGGGATACGCTTACAATAGGGCCACGATTATGATATTCCGCAAGTGCGAACAGCCTCCGCAGGGTTGCCCATGAGCGACGCACCGTTGCAGCACGAAGATCATGCACCAGACGCAGTGCCTCGTCTGCCCCTGGCGGAGCGGCACGCTTGCTTTCTGCTCTACCCCATCACGGGCCTGGGTTGGTCGCTGACAGCCGGGTTGACCCTAGGCGCGCTCGCCGACGCGCAACAGGCACCCGATGGGCAGGACAGTCCGGCAGGCGGTCGCTGGATCCCCGCCGCCGCCCTGGCAACCATCGTCGATGTGCGTCGCGACCGCCCGGTTTGGGAGCCCGGCACTCTGAAGCCCGGCCCGGGGTTGCTGCCCTATGTCCGGCGCTTGTTCGGGGAGTGTGAGCCCCGCCAACCCGCGGTAGCCGACCAATCGGCGGCTGGCCCAAGACCGGCGCCCCTCGGCCGGGTCCTGCGCCTTACCGAATCCGCGCGCAAGCTGATCCAGGGCGAGTGCTTGGCCTACTCGCGAGAGACACCCAAGGACGAACGCCGACCCAGAAAGCTGGGTCTACTGCTTGCCCCGGCGGCGCGCGCGCGAATCGCACGGCGGGTGCCGGACTTCGCTGCGGAATCGCTGACGGTCGATATCCTCGGAATACACTGGATCGCCTTTCGCACCGGCTACGGATTCCTGATGGCGGAGGTCCGGTTCGCGTCTGCCGAGGGTGGCGGGCTCGACCCCTATTTGATCGTCGAGGGTCTTTGCAGCCTGTCGCGCATCAACCGTCTCGCTTGGCACCGCGCCGACCGCGGCGTCTTGCAGGACGCGCCGATTTTCTCGTTCGGCAGTCTGGTGCGCGGATTGGTCGGTCGGGGAGGCGCCTCCGGGCAGCCCGAGCGAGTCTTTACCGCCACCTGGCTCCAACTCCGCGCCGCTTCCGACCAAGCAGACTTGAGGCGACTCCTGACCCAGCTCGCCCGTCACGACACCGACGACTACCGCACCCCGGAGTTAATCCCAGGCCGCGTATCCCTCAACCCTTTCACCAACATTGCGCATTGCTTCGCCCTGGAGGGCTGTGCCACCGCGACGGATTTGAGCGCCTATGCGCCGGATCCGGCGCCGGAATTCTTCGAGCAATATCTGAGTGTCACCTACCGCCGACACTATCTCCCCATCTTCTTGCTCGCCTGGCACGAATTCTACTTCCTGCTCCACGCCACCGATCGCGCTGGAGTCTGGCCCGAACCGGGCGAGGAGGCCGACGCCATCGCGCGCAGGCAGGACACTCGGGAGGCGGTGACCCGTTTCATCCTCTGCTTCCGCTACTCCAACGTGAGCCGCATCGGCTTGCACAACGAGGTCAGCCGCGCATTGCGCGAGGCGCTGGGCTTAGACCGGATGCTGACCGATCTCGACCGCGACGCCGTCCAGATCGACGCCTATCTGAGCCGGGTCGCCGCCGCACAGGCCGCGGACTTGGCTGGCCGCCATGCGCGGCGCTTCCATTGGGCCTCGGTCATCGGTGGCGCCGGTATCGGTTGGCTCATCGGATTCACCATCGTCAAAGAGATATTGGAAATCCAACCGGTCCAACACATTCTGCACCTGCCGCAGGACCTGATCCCCTTGGCCGCCGCAGGGGTTGCGGCAATTACCGCGGTCCTGATCGGGATCGGCGGCCCACGTTTAGATATCCAGGCAGAGACGCGCATGTCGCCAGCCCGCACTAAAGTCTTCGTGAGCTACAGCCACAAGGATCGCAGACTTTTTGATGAGATCAAGACCATGCTTGCCCCGGCCGAGCGGGCCGGGGTGCTCGACCTGTGGGACGACACCCGTATCACCCCGGGGGCTAAGTGGCACGCTGAGATCACCGCCGCACTGGCCACAACGAAGGTCGCGGTGCTGCTGGTGAGCCCTAACTTTCTGGCCTCGCGTTTTATCGCTAACCATGAGTTGCCGCCATTGCTCGCGGCAGCGGAGGCGGGCGGCGCGACGGTGTTCTGGGTTTATCTCAGTGCTTGCCTGCACCAGCACACCGAGATCGCCAGTTACCAGTGCGCACATAATCCCGCCAAACCACTGGATCAGTTGGACCGACCCAAGCGCCAAGCGGCGATTAGCGCGATCTGCGCCAGCCTGATTCAACTCGCAGGTAATCAGGGGAATGGGTAATTTAAGCAGCCCACGGGGTCTGACAATCATCGGAGCTATCATGCTTGAAGTACTTAACTTCGCAGCCTTGGGTCGGCTCCCGTAAGCATAGCCCGACTTTCATGGGAGGGGGTGAGCGCGGCGATCATGACCGTTGGGGTGAGGAACGAACCCCAACCTTCGGGCGGATCGGGCGGCGCCCCGCCTGGCAGCAGTTCTCACCGACCCTTCCGCATGACCCCAACGGGGTCGAACATACCAGCCCAGGGCAACGCCCTGGGTCGGCAGTTCGCACGAATCCAGCCCTGAAAGGGCGTGACATAACAATTCGGCTGATCGCGCCTGGACCCCTATGTCACGCCCTTTCAGGGCTGATCGGATGATGCGCGCTATCCCAGGGCGTTGCCCTGGGCTGGTATGTCGCGCCCCTTCGGGGCTTCACGCATCTGCGAGGGGCGCATCCCGGTAGGCTCCGCCGTGCGGACTGAGCCGGGTAGGGTCCGCTGTGCGGACTGAATCTCGGGCGGCGTACCTGAAGCCGGCACGGCGCGTCTACCGCACTCCCCGCGGACCCGGCCCGGCGCTCGGTCCGCGTAGCGGACCCTACGAAACCGCGAAGGGCGTCGCCGGACGCCGACCGCGAAGCGGCCTTGACGCCCCAGCCCCACACCCTGAAACTCCAATCCCGATGCAGCTTCCGCGATCACACGGGCGCTACCAACTTCCCTCGGAGCCACCATGGCCTTACACGAAATCTCGATAAGAGTCAGTGACGAAGCAGCCCGCGCCTACCAATCCGCCTCACCGCGGGATCGCCGCAAGCTGGACGCACTCTTGACCCTACGATTGACCGAGGCGACCCGTCGCGGGCGCTCCCTTGAGGATGTCATGGACGATATGGGCCACCGGGCACGCGAGCGCGGTCTCACCCCGGAGCTGCTGGACGAGATCCTGAATGGCAATGACTGAGTTGCGCTGTGTGATGGACACCAATGTCCTGATCAGCGCCGCCCTGTTTGCCGACTCTCAGCCCGGGCGGGCGCTGCGGCTGATCCTGCGCAGCGGGGTATTGCTGGCGTCCCCCGAGGCGCTCACCGAGCTCGCCGACGTGCTCGGTCGCCGCAAGCTCGACCGCTACCTCACCTGGGAAGAGCGCGAGACCTTCCTGCAAGTCTTGGCCGATCGCGCAGAAATGATCGAGCCCAGCATACGATTGGCCGTCTGTCGTGATCCGGACGACGACAAGATCCTGGAGTTGGCGGTCGCCGGGGGCGCCGCGGCGATCGTCGCCGGCGATTCGGACCTTCTCGTTCTGTCCCCTTTCCGCGGTATCCCCATCCTCTCGCCGAGTGCCTGAACCAAGGCATTGGGCCTGGTCGCGCGCGGCGCCGGCACCAGTGCGTAATCCTCCTCGTCCATGATCCGGCGCAGTTCGGCCAGTTCGTCTCCAAGGGTGCGCCGGTTTGCCTGTTCCACCCTCAATCCCCCATCACCCCCCGGAAGCTGCTGCCGCCCATGCGGTCCTCGGGCAGGCCGGCGAGCCGAAAGTCGGCGCGGGAGGAGCCCATATTCACGCGCCAGGGCCCCCCTTTTTACGCCGGTCGCTCGAACAGGTAGTGACTGACCCACCACTCCTGTCCGTTGCGATAGCCGAAGAGTTCGGCGCAGGCCATGAAGAAGAGCCGCCAGCGCATCCACCAGGCGGCGGCTTGGTCGGCGCCGTAGGTTTGCTCCAGGATGGGCCAGACGCGGGGGCGGGCGGCGTCCATCTGCGCAAGCCAGGTGTTGAGGGTGCGCTCATAGTGGCGTCCGTCCCAGCGCCAGCGCTCCAGCAGGCGCAACTGGTCCTGGAACAGGAGCGGCAGTTCGTCGCTCGGCATGATGCCGCCGGAGAAGAAATAGCGGCTCATCCAGTCGCTCGGGCCCTGGTCCTCGAAGGCGTAGGGGTGGGCGCGGTGACAGAAGATGTGCATCAGAAAGCGGCCCTGGGGCTTGAGCCAGTCGTGGACCCGGGCGAACAGGGCGCGGTGGTTGCGCATGTGCTCGAACATCTCGATAGAAACGATGCGGTCGTAGCGCCCGGGGGCGGCGAAGCTGTTCATGTCGGCGGTGATCAGGGTCAGGTTGGCGAGGCCGCGCCGCCGCGCCTCCCCTTCGATGAAGCCGCGCTGGCCCTGGGAGTTGGAGACGGCGGTGATGCGGCACCGGGGGAAGCGCTCCGCCACATAGAGGCTGAAGGCGCCCCAGCCGCAGCCCAGTTCCAGGATCTCCATGCCGTCGGCGATGCCGGCGCGCTCCGCGGTCACCCGCAGGGACTCGTCTTCCGCCTGGGCCAGGGTCTGGACCCCGGCGGACCAGAGGCACGAACTGTACTTGCGCCGCGGCCCCAGGACCTCCACGAAGAACTCGGGGGGCAGTTCATAGTGCTGGGCGTTGGCCAGTTCGGGGACCGCGGCGATCGGGGAGGCGTCCATCATGGCGACGAAGGCGCGGGTCTCCAGCGCGGCGCGGGCGCAGTCGCGGGTGGGCAGCGTGGTCAGGCGTTGGCGCAGCAGGGCGCGGATGCCGACGCGGGTCATCGCGTCGGGCACCCGGCCCTGTTCCACCCAGCGGATCAGGGCGGCGGTGGCGTTGTGCATCTGTCTTTCCCCTCTTGTGTCGGTTTATCCTCTGTCGGTCAGGTATTGTCCAAGGCGCCAAATGCCAAGGCCCGGGTTGCGCGGTTCTTGCGCATTGGCTGCACCAGCGCTGCATTCGAGCCGCGTAATCTCTCCTTCCACGGGGCGTCCGCCGGACCCCCTTGAGACCCATCCAGGGGCTGACCTTAAGGCCAACCCCGGCGTCCCTCGATCATCCCCCCAATCGGAGACTTTACTCATGCGATTCAAGACCCCCAGAACCCTGCTCGCCATCGCCATCGGTCTCGCCGCCGCGCTCGGCACCGGGGCCGCCTGGTGCGGCCCGGGCGGGCCTCGTGGCGATGCCGACACGCGGCTCGAGCGGTTGACAGCGCGCCTGGAGCTGACGCCGCAGCAGCAGGTGCAGGTCAAGACCATCCTCGAGGAGGAACGCACCGCCGCCGACCAGCTGCACGCACAGGTGCGCCAGCGGATCCAGGGGGTCCTCACGGACGCGCAGCGCGCGGCGGAAGCGGCGCGGCAGCAGCGGGGGCTGGACCGACAGGTGGACCGTCTGACCGGACGCCTGCGTCTGAGCCCCGAGCAGGTCACCCAGGTGCGTGCGATCCTCGCCGAGCGTCTGGCCAACCCGGCCCTGGCCCGTACCGAGTTGCAGGGGCGCATCGCGGCCGTCCTGACCCCGGAGCAGCAGCAACGGTTCGCGGCCATGGAAGCGCGCGGCGACCGCCGGGGCAAGCGGGGGGACGGGCCGCGGGGCGATGGCCCGCCGAAGGGCGGCCCTGCCGACGGACCGCAGGACGGCCGCGGCGGCCCCGGTGACGGTCCCGGCGACGGCCCCGCGGATGGGCCGGAGGATGACGACGGGCGGGACGGCCGCTAGCCGCCGCTCGCGCAAACCCCCGCGGGGTCGCAGTACGGATGTCACCGTCCTGATCGCGATGCCGATCGCTGGTCCTTACTGCGACCCGTCGCGGCCGGGGTGCCGCTCCGACCGCAGGAGCGGCCCCCTGGCTGCGACGGTTGTCATCCGCTCGGTGGCCGCAATGACGATCGAGACCGGTTTCACGGTATGCTTTGGCCTTTGCTAACGACGGGGCCGAGACCCAGATCCGTGGCCCAGCCCCACCGCTCAGACCAGCGTCGGAGAATCCCATGCGTCTACCGCTTGCCGTCCTGCTGTTTGCCCTGCTGCCCCTTGCCTCGCTGCCCGTCGCGGCGGATGAGCAGTTGATCCCGGGTGCCCTCGAGGTCGTGGCGGAGTTGCCCATCAATCCCGGCAATCTGGCGGTGACCGCCAAGGGGCGGGTCTTCGCCACCGTGCACCAGTTCCGTCGGGGGCCGGCGCAGCTCATCGAGGTGACGGGGCCCAAGAGCTACCGCCCCTGGCCGGACCCGGCCTGGAACGGCGCCTTCGGCTCGGGTCCGGACGTGCTCAACAGCGTGCTCGGCATCCACATCGACGGCCTGGGCCGGCTGTGGGTGCTCGACAACGGACTGGGGGAGCCGCCCCAGACGCCCAAGCTCGTGGCCTTCTCGCTCGCCGACGGCAAGCCGGTCCTGCGCTATGACTTCCCGCCGCAGACCGGGCCCCTGGGGAGCTTTCTCAACGATCTCGCGGTGGACGCCGCGCGCGGCTTCGTCTATATCGCCGATCCCGGCGGCAGCCATGAGCCGGCCTTGGTGGTCGTGGACCTGAAGGGCCGCAGCTCCCGGCGCTTCAGCGCCTCCCCGGCCCTGCAAGCGGAGGATCTGGACCTGGTGGTCGAGGGCCGGGTCATCGGCCCGAAGGGCGAGGACGGCAAGGTCAAGCCCGCGCGCGTCGCGGTGAACCCCATCACCCTGTCCGCGGACGGTGAGACCCTCTATTTCGGCGCCATGAACGGTGAGACCTGGTACCAGGTCCCCGCGCGCCTGCTGCGTGAGGGGGCGGACGACGCGACTATCGCCGCGGCCATCGCCAAGGCCGGGCCCAAGCCGGTCTCCGACGGGGCCGCCACCGATGCGGCGGGCAATCACTATTTCACCGATCTCGCCCATAACGCCATCGCCGTCCTGCACCCGGACGCAACGCTGGAGACCCTGGTCGAGGACGAGCGGCTCCTGTGGCCCGACTCCCTGAGCTTCGGCGAGCCCGGGTGGCTGTACATCGCCGTGAATCAGCTCCATCGCGCGCCGGCCCTGAACGGCGGGGTCGATGGGGGGGTACTCCCTTACCGCATCATGCGCGTCTACACGCCTGCCGATCCGGATTGAGTAAGTAACGAGGATGGTTGATGCTCCTTCCATAGACCGTCAGCCCCGGGGCAGTCCCCGCAACAGGGAGCGCACCCACCCGGGGCCGCCATAGATGAGCCCGGTATAGACCTGCACCAGGTCGGCCCCGGCGGCGAGCTTGGCCCGCGCGTCCGCCGCGTCCATGATGCCGCCGACCCCGATCAGCACCGGCCCTGCCCCGAGTGCGGTCCGCACCGTCTGGAGCAACTGGGTGCTGCGCGCAAACAGGGGCCGGCCGGAGAGTCCACCGCTCAGGCCCGCGGTGGGACTGGTCAGCCCCGCGAAGTGGATGCTGGTATTGGTCAGGACGAGCCCAGCGCAGCCCGCGTCCAGGGCCGCCCGGGCGCAGTCGATGGCGTCGCGGTCGGTGAGATCCGGCGCCAGCTTCAGCAGCAGCGGCCGGGGCTGGGCGAGGCGCTGATTGGGACCCTGGATGGCGGCGACGATGCGCCGCACCTCGGTCACCGTCTGGAGTGCCCGCAGCCCCTCGGTGTTCGGGCTGGAGAGATTGACCACCACATAGTCCGCCAGTGCGCCCAGGCGCTCGAAACTCTCGCGATAATCCGCCGCCGCCTGTTCGGCCGGGGTCACCTTGGACTTGCCCAGGTTCACGCCCAAGGGCACCCGCGGCAGACCGCGCGCGCGCAGCCGTTCCAACTGCACCTGTATGGCCGCGGCGCCCGAGTTGTTGAACCCCATCCGATTGACGATGGCCAAATCCGCGGGCAGGCGAAAGAGCCGTGGCCGCGGGTTGCCGGGCTGGGGCCGGGCGGTGACGGTGCCGACCTCGATGAAGCCGAAGCCCAGCCGCTGCCAGGCCGGGACCGCCTGCGCCTCCTTATCGAGGCCGGCCGCGAGCCCGACGGGGTTCGGGAATTCGAGCCCCATCAGGCGCCGGGCCAGGTCGGGCCGTCGCGCCGGGTCCCGCTCCGGCAGGCGCCCGTCGAAGACCCGGGACCAGTGCCCGAGCAGCGCGAGCGTGAGCCGGTGGGCCAACTCCGGGTCGAGGCGGAAGATGAGCGGTCGGAGCAGGCGCCAAAGGTCAGCAGGTTCTTCGTTTTTCAATTGGATATCTGTTCGTGTTCCCGCTGCACCGGCGTGGGCGCAAGTCCCGGTAGGTCGGCGTCGCGCACGCGACGGTTAACCTAAAGATCCACAGATGAACACAGATGAACACAGATTTTCTTATGTTATCATGCGCTTATCGCTACTGCCGCAATCGCCCGCAAGGCGAGCCGCCGACCAAGCGTAACCAATTGCATAATATGTCTTTATCTGTGTTCATCTGTGTTCATCTGTGGATTACTCTTTTTTCTATGGTTAAGGATTGACTCATGCCTCCCGCGCAATGGCCCGATAGCCGATATCGGTGCGGTAATAGCAGTCCCGCCAGTGGATGCGCCGCACCCCGCGGTAGGCGTGCTCCTGGGCCTCCCGGGCGGTCGCGCCGAGCGCGGTGACACACAGCACCCGGCCGCCCGCGGTCAGGGTCTGGTCGGCGGCGCGGCGCGTGCCGGCGTGGAAAACCTTGACATCCGGGTCATCCTGGTCCGCCAGACCACTGATCGGCTGCCCCTGTGCGTAGGCGTCCGGGTAGCCGCCCGCGGCCATGACCACACCGAGCGCGACCCGTGGGTCCCAGTCCGCCTGGACCTGGTCCAGGCGCCCGTCCAAGGCGGCGAGGCACAGGGCCACGAGATCGGAGTTCAGGCGCAGCAGGATGGGCTGGGTCTCGGGGTCGCCGAAGCGGCAGTTGTATTCCAGGACCTTGGGCGTGCCGTCCGGACCGATCATCAGGCCCGCGTAGAGGAAGCCGACATAAGGCATCCCCTCGGCCGCGAGCCCCGCCAGGGTGGGGGCTATGACCTCGCGCAGCACGCGCTCGTGGATCTCGGGCGTGACCACCGGTGCCGGGGAATAGGCCCCCATGCCGCCGGTGTTGGGGCCGCGGTCGCCGTCGTCGCGCGCCTTGTGGTCCTGGGAACTGGCCATCGGCAGGCAGTGGGTGCCGTCCGCCATGACGATGAAGCTCGCCTCCTCGCCGGTCAGGAACTCCTCGATCACCACCCGCGCCCCGGCGCACCCGAAGCGCCCGGCCCCCAGCATGTCGCGCACCGCCGCCTGGGCGGTCGCCAGATCCTGGGCCAGGACCACCCCCTTGCCGGCCGCGAGCCCGTCGGCCTTGACCACGATGGGCGCCCCGACCTGGTCCAGATAGGCCAGGGCTGGCTCGACCTCGGTGAAGACGCCATAGGCGGCCGTGGGGATACCGTGACGCGCGAGGAAGGCCTTGCTGAAGGCCTTGGAGCCCTCCAGTTGGGCAGCCGCCCGGCGCGGGCCGAAACAGGGCAGTCCCGCGGCGGCGAAGGCGTCCACCACCCCGGCCACCAGCGGTACCTCGGGGCCGACGATGGTGAGGCCGATACCCTGGTCGGTAGCGAACTGCACCAGGGCGGGGAGGTCATCCGCAGCGATCGGCACGTTCTCCACCCCCGGCTCCAGGGCGGTGCCGCCATTGCCGGGGGCGACGAAGACGCGCCGCGCGAGCGGCGATTGGGCGGCCTTCCAGGCGAGTGCGTGCTCGCGGCCCCCACCGCCGATGATGAGTATCTTCATAACGATCTCTGCAAAGCGCCGCGTCGGATTCAATCAGGAAATAAGAGCAACCCGCAAAGGCGCAAGGGAAGAAAAGGCGAAATTAAGATTCTCTCACAAAGGCACAAAGACACAAAGATAAAAAAGCTCTAATGATCATTCGCTTCCTGCGTGCCTCGCTTCTCCGTGTCTTTGTGCCTTTGTGAGAGATTATTCTGTTCCCCTCGTGTCCGCCGCCGGACGTGCCGCGAATGAGATGAGGCCTCGCCGGCTGGACTGGATGAATTGGACGAGTTGGTCGGTCTCCAGGCCCGGGTGCTCGGTCGCGGCCTGGAGCAGGGCCTCGGGCTGGCGCAGCCCCGAGCGGAAGACCAGCCGGTAGACGGCCTTGATGCGGTTGCGGGCCTCCTGGGTGAAGCCGCCGCGGCGCAGGCCCACGACGTTGAGGCCGACGAGGCGCGCCCGGTGCCCGTCGGCCAGCGCGAAGGGCGGCACGTCCTGGGGGACGCCGGTCACCCCCGCCACCATGGCATAGGCGCCGATGCGGCAGAATTGGTGCACCGCCACCTGCCCGGAGAGAAAGCAGTGGTCCTGCACCTCCACATGTCCAGCCAGGGTGGCGGTGTTGGCGAAGATGTTGTGGTCGCCCACCACGCAGTCGTGCCCGGCGTGTGAATAGGCCATCCAATAATTGTGACTGCCGATGCGGGTGCCCTGCGCGGACTTGATCCCGCAACTGATGTTGACCCCCTCCTTGAAGTGATTGTGGTCCCCGATCACCAGCGGGCGCGCCCGTGCCGGGTCGAAGCTCAGGTCCTGCGACTCGGAGCCCAGGGTGGCGCCGTGGCAGACACGATTGAAGGCGCCCAGGCGGGTCGGCGCAAAGATACGCACACAACTCTCGATCCGGCACCCCTCCCCGATCACGGCCCCCGCCTCGATGATCGACCAAGGACCGACGCTCGCCGTCTCATGGACCAGGGCGCCGTCCTCAATGATCGCAGTCGGGTGTACGGTCATGCCCGGCCCGCGGGGAGGAAGAAGAGATTTGTCCGCAAATGAACGCAAATGAACGCAAATGAGGAGGAATACTGGATTGCAGCACGCTTACACCTATTCATTCGGGTATTGCGGGATCTTGCCCTCCATTTGTGCTGAGACGGCGCGCACGAGGACCGGCTGGACCAATCCGCATCGCCATTGAATTTGCGTTCATTTGCGTTCATTTGCGGACAAAAAATCCTTTCTTAATGACGGAAATGCCGCATCCCGGTAAAGATCATGGCCATGCCGTGCTCGTCCGCGGCGGCGATGACCTCCTCGTCGCGCATGGAGCCGCCGGGCTCGATGACGGCGGTGATGCCCGCCGCGGCGGCGGAGTCGATGCCGTCGCGGAAGGGAAAGAAGGCGTCCGAGGCCATGACCGACCCCTTTACCGTCAGCCCCGCGAGCTCCGCCTTGATGGCGGCGATGCGCGCCGAGTTGACCCGGCTCATCTGCCCGGCCCCCACGCCGATGGTCATGCCGTCGCGGCCATAGACGATGGCGTTGGATTTCACTGACTTGGCCACGCGCCAGGTGAACAGCAGGTCCGCCAACTCCTGGGCCGTCGGCTCGCGCCGGGTCACGGTGCGCAGTGAGTCGATCAGGGTGAGATCCGCGTCCTGTACCAGGAGGCCGCCGTTGACCCGCTTGAAGTCCAGCCGCGCGCCCGCCGCGGCGGACCATTCGCCGCACTCGAGCAGGCGCACGTTCTTCTTCGCCGCCACCGCGGCCGAGGCCGCCGCCGAGACCCGCGGGGCCACGATCACCTCCACGAACTGGCGCTCGCAGATGACCCGTGCCGTCTCACCATCGAGTTCCCGATTGAAGGCGATGATGCCGCCGAAGGCGGACTCGGGATCGGTGCTGAAGGCGCGCTCATAGGCGTCGAGCAGGCTGGTGCCGATGGCCACCCCGCAGGGGTTGGCGTGCTTGACGATGACGCAGGCAATCCCCTCGTCGAATTGCTTGACGCACTCGATGGCCGCGTCCGTGTCGGCGATGTTGTTGTAGCTCAGCTCCTTGCCCTGGAGCTGGCGGGCGGTGGCGACCGACGCCTCGATGGGATTGCGGCCGACGTAGAAGGCCGCCTGCTGATGGGGGTTCTCGCCGTAGCGCATCCCCTGGCGCTTGTGGAACTGGAGATTGAAGGTACGCCCGAAGCCCTCGGCCTTGCCCTGCGGGTGCTCGATCACCGCCCCCAGATAATTGGCGATGGCCCCGTCATAGGCGGCGGTATGCTCGAAGGCCTTGACCGCCAAGTCGAAGCGGGCGGCGTCATCGACACCGCCGGTTTCCGTCAACTGCGCCAGCACCCGCGGATAGTCCGCCGCATCCACCAGCACCGTGACGCCCGCGTGGTTCTTGGCCGCGGCGCGCAGCAAAGTGGGGCCGCCGATGTCGATATTCTCGATCGCCGTGGCCAGGTCGCAACCCGGTTTGGCGACCGTCTCCTCGAAGGGGTAGAGGTTCACCACCACCAGGTCGATGGGCGCGATCCCATGCTCGGCCATCACCGCCTCATCGGTCCCGCGCCGCCCCAGGATGCCCCCGTGGATCATCGGGTGCAGCGTCTTGACCCGCC